>Ga0079306_1000861_pt1 | contig 23749 bp, 15 predicted proteins | sample Methanotroph_Enr_FD_79181 | JGI IMG/M metagenome (GOLD analysis project Ga0079306, IMG submission 79181) | Enriched soil microbial communities from Old Woman Creek wetland in Ohio, USA - Methanotroph_Enrichment_5 | ecosystem: Environmental > Terrestrial > Soil > Wetlands | place: USA: Ohio...
CGGAGCCACAGTTACGTGGTGGTCAGGTACAGGCGGTACCGGAACCAACTATGGAACGGGTGTTACAAAAGTTGTCAGTCCCGGAACATATTATGCTCGCGTTACAGGCACATGTTCTCCTGCTGTTGAAGCCAGCATCACTGTTGGATCTACCGCAATACCAGCAATTACTTCCGTCACGGCTGCCGCAAATCCAATCTGCGCTTTTACTACGACTACATTAACTGCAAATGGAGTTGGTGGTGCTGGAGCCACGGTTACCTGGTGGTCAGGAACTGGGGGAACTGGCACCAACTTTGGAACCGGCGCAACGCTTGTAGGAATTCCCGGAACATATTATGCCCGGGTAACAGGCACATGTGCACCAGCAGCAGAAGCTAGTATAACAATATCTCCAATTAACCCTGGCACCGGTGGAGGATTAGCGGTCAATGATTATATCTGGTCTGGAAATACAAGCACTGATTGGAATACCGTTACAAACTGGCTCATTTATGGAGGTGGAAGTACTTTTTCTGTTGCCGGATCAGTTCCAAATGGAACAAAAAATGTATTTATCCGTGCATATGGCACTTGTGTTACAAATGCAGCCAACGTTGCTGCCAGTACTACAGGAAGTTGTAAAAATCTTATTATTGAACCAGGTACCAGCCTTACTATGGGTAATCCTTCAACTTTAAATGTAGCCGGTAACTGGACAAATCAGGGGACATTTAATTGTGGTACCGGATCGGTAACTTTTAACGGTTCAACAAACCAGACAATCGTATCTGGTGGGGATAATTTCTATAATGTTACATATAATAATAGTACTGTAGGCAATTCAGATCTAAATTTAAGTGAACCTATGATCATTTCCGGCACCGGGACTTTTACAGATGGTATTGTATATTATTCGGGAACAGGTTCTCTCACATTCACAAATGGTGCTTCCAGTAATGGAGGCTCTGCTTCAAGCTTTGTCAACGGGTTGATTACCAAAACAGGCAGCAATGCTTTTACGTTCCCGACCGGTGAAGTTTCAAGCGGAAGTCCAATTTGGGCTCCAGTTGGAATTGCAGCACCCGCGGCAAGCTCCACTATTACTGCCCAATATAAATTTGATATACCCCATGATGACGGCGGTACAATAATTGAAAACTATAATTCATGGATGATGTGCAATCCTGCTGAATTGCACCATGCGAGCGGAGTAGAATACTGGAAGATGACCTCCGACAATGCAGAACCGGCAGTAACATTATACTGGAAAGACGCCAGCCGTAGCCAGATCACCTACCTGCCTGATTTATGCGTTGCTCATTATGAGGATTGCGATGGTGCAGGCCCGGGAACAGATGTGAAATGGGCCAATAAAGGAGGCGATCCAAATGCAGTGGGTACTTTGGGCGCAGGTGGAAACGGATACGTTACCAGCACAATTCCCTTTAACTCATACAGTCCTGTCACTTTTGGAACCAAAAACAGCACCAACCCGTTACCAATAAATTTACTTAGTTTCAATGCGGTTTGTGAAAACAATAAAGTGAATATCAATTGGTCCACAGCTACTGAAACCAACAACGACTACTTCACTATACAGCGAAGCGTTGATGCATCCGGCTGGGAATTTGTAAAAAGTATCCCTGGCGGAGGTAACAGCAACAGCACGTTGTACTATTCAACTACAGACACTGATCCGCTCAGCGGAACATCTTACTACAGACTCAAACAAACTGATTATAACGGTCAGACTGAAACTTTCAGCCCGGTGGCTGTGATATGCACCGATGACTATGATTTGCAAAGTATTACGTACTATCCCAATCCATTTACATCGGAAGTTATGGTTGATCTGCGAAATATCAAGTATGAAAAAGCAGTTTTGCATATTTATGACCTCCTGGGTAAAATAGTATATGAGAAAACTTTGACCAACAATGAGCTTATAGATCAAAAAGTAACACTGGATTTACATTCACTGCCTGCTGGAATTTATTCAGCAGAGTTTAATTCAGATGAATTTAATAATACAAGTAAGATTGTGAAGAATTATTAAGGGATATTTCTTGTGTCTCAATATTGGCGTTTTTATGCAGTTTGTTGTGGTGAAATTATTTCCCGATGCAGAAAGTAAAGTAAAACTGATAATGAGTTAGTTGGTGTTAGAGGGCAACGGTTGGGCAACAAGAATAAATCAAATAAAAACAGGCTCAGAACAATTTCCAACCAAAACGTAATTGGTGCACAAAGCTACAAGAAATGTCTTGAAAACACAACAATTTCAAAAGAATTTTGTTAGCCTGAATATGTTTAAAACATAAAAGTTTAATTCACTTTCCAATAAAGTAATGAAAGTGAGTATGAATCAATAAGTTGCAACAAAATCAGAACAAAACGGACAACAAAAAAAACTAAGCTGCGAAAAAACCGTGTCAAAGCCCTGTCATACCTAAATTTTACCACAAAAAGGGAACAAGAAGGGAATGCCTGGGGAATAATAGGGGCGTGCTGAAATGGTGCAAAAATGGTGTCAAAATACTCAGGAAAAAGTAAGCCCCTGATCATGATGGATGCAGGGGCTTATTAAAAGTGTTAGAAAGTAGTTTACTTGACTTTTGAGGCCAGTTCGTTACCTGCCTTAAACCTGATTATCCGCCGCGGGCGGTTTTTCTCAATTGAAACATCATAATCATCATCAATGCCGACCACATCAAACTCCGTTGCAACTGTCTCGCCATCCATGATTGTAATGGTATAAATTTGATTGCGTAAAAGCTTTGAACAGAAAAACAGAAAGTCGGAACTAATTGCATGTTCTCGTATTTCGTTTGTAGTTGTGTTATTTGAAAGGATTTTGTATGGAATGATGTCAATCAGGTCGCCGGGTATAAAGTTCTTTAAATCGCCCCAAATGGCCGTAAAAGGCTCGTGAATTTTAACACTGTCTGGATGGATAAGGCCGTTTTTGAAAAGCAGTTCGCAATATGTACACGAATCCGGATGATTTAATCCAAATCTCGTTATCGTGGTTTTATTTTTGCCGGTCGGGTCATTGACGAAATAAAGAAAATTAAACGGTTTTTCCTGATCGCCCAGTGTCAAAGGGATGTTAACAGACTTTGAACTTGCAGGAAAACTATAAGCACCTTCATAACTGTTGGCATTTGACTCTAAAATCTGCACCATTACGCATACAATATCATCCGCATTCAGGTTAGGATATTCGGTGTAATCATCAATTGAAATTTTGAGATTCCAACCGATGGCATCCTGATATACGCTTGCATAGATATTTTCAGGCAAAATTATACGTTCAGTAATATTGAAATTAAAATTTGAACTATCAGATTTAGAACTGAAATGAGTACCAACAGACGGAAGGTTAATAATGTTTGCAGGATTATAATCCCGGACATCACGCTCTGAATTACTTATTATATTATAAAAAAGTACACCATCTGACCATAAGTTATTGAAATCAAAATTTAATGGCCATTCAGGAGCATTTACTTCATTAATGTATGTGGAAAAGTAGTTTTTAAATGGCAACTTGCAAATGTTCTCCGTATTGAAAACGGTATCAATTGGGCTACGACCAATAGCTGTTAACCTGATACGCCCGTTGTCAATATCATCCGCATTGATGAGGCTGTACTTAATACTAAACTGATTGATAAAAGCGTCGTATGAAGCTTTAACAATCACTGGAGGGACCAAATTACCACCCGACAATATCAGCTCGCTGAACTCGATATTGCCGGATTCATCAAGCAAGGGGTAGTTTGTTCTGATAGCTTCAGCCCACGAAGTCGAACGGCCGTTCCTGTTTTTAAAGTTTAGTGGAATCAAACTGTCCTTGAAAGGCTTTAATGCCAGTGACAGATTTTTAATTTTCAGACGCTGTGCCTGCTGTGCTAAAGTATTTGGATTTTTAACCATTGGCTGGTATTTTGAAACTGTGATCAGGGAATTCCATTTGCGGAAAACCACGTTTCCAAGCTTCCCTATTGCATCGCCGAGAAAACCATTCATAACTGTTGCCATACTATATATTTTTAAATGATTTAAATGTTATTGATTTGGAACCTATAAAAAAAGGCTTACCGTTCAGGATAAGCCCTTTCTAAAAGCGTACAAAGAAATTCCTTTACAGAACAACTACAGTACCACTGTAAACACTGTCGCAGGATTGGCTGCCATCAGGACTTACAAAAAACGAATAAACATGTACCGTGTCACCTGACCAGGCTGCTGGAACATTCTGCTGATCTGTACCCGTCACCCTTGTGGTTGTGGTTGCTGAATATGCCCATTCCTTTTTCGTCTCGTTATAAGCAGCATTATATAAAAGGTCAAGGTTTGCAGGATCAAGCGGGTCGATGGGTGGTACCCATGTTCTTTTTACCTTGCTTGCAAGTTCATTACCAGCCGTAATGCTTTGTGTCTGTGCAAGAGGACCTTTGGCAAGGGTCAATAATGAATAATCAATTGAATAGCTGCCCGGGGTGCCCGTGATGGCTGTCTTAATGTTGTTTTTTATAAAAACATTAAAGGCAGACATATCAGTTGTCATGCTTTTAAATGAAACTTTAAGCATGGATAACAGTTTGCGGCCTTCTGCTACCATCAAAGAAAATTTGTTGCGCTGGTTCATCTGATCGGGAGTCTTTGGGTTTTTGACTTCGATAGGTTTTGTGCGCATGGTGTTCTTGCCAAATTGTTTGGAAAAAACTGCAGTTCCGAATTTCTGTTTGGTTCTGCCGGTGATAGGGTTTTGTACGATTGCCATTGTGTTTATTTTTATTGGTTAATAATCAAATATTATGTTATTCTAATTTTTTATAAGCGGACTTGATACGGAGTTGAAGTGACCTTAAACTATTTTTTTTTCTTTTCATTTAACAAAGATAATATTAATTAACGTGAAAACCGCATAAGTGTCAGTGTAATAATACATTATGTTGCCTTATGCGTTACTTTGCTTTAAATATGTTAAAAATGAAAAAGGGAGCGTTTTAACTCCCTTAATTTGATAATGACATATACTCTGATTTATTTCTGACTAATTCTGTGCCGTATTTACTGCGGATGTATTCGATGGTTTTAGGCTTCTTGTTTGCACTTTTATAGTCAGGTGGCCGATAATACCACATAACCTTCTTTGGTGCAAAATAGAAGCCTGTTTGCTTTAATTGTGCCCGGTGGGGATAGGTGTTGCCACTCAGCCAGATCCAATTACCTATTAACTCGATGATGATACCTTCCAGGCCCATGATCAGGTTGATGATTTCCGGGTACCTGATAAATTCTTCCTGATCTTGTTCGGACTTTTCCGCAAAGGAAAAGAACAGGTTTTTCATGATGTTTTCATACTGCAGGTTGATCTCCTGCATGGTGGCAGTATCACCGCCCCGGTCGGGATGGTGTTCCAATGCCAGTTCTTTGTATCTGCGCTTTACTTCTTCGAGTGTGCAGCAGCTTGAAAAATACTGTGTTTTCATAGGTTTTGTTTATAAAAATTGATAACTATTTCTGAATTTCCCGGCTCGCTTTGCGCTCGCCGCCACATAAAAAAAATATATCATTAATAAACCTGTATGCAGCCAAAAAGCGGTGCGGTTGTTGAATTGCAAGGTTTTTCGAATAAAAAATTTTATACCATTGAAAAGAAAATGTATTGGCAAATAAAAATTTTTATTTGAAAACCCGCAGGGCTTGACCTTGCAAGAGCGGTGGCAGCTTACCTTTGCATATAGTTTTATTAATGATCTTTTAAATAAATCGCAGTGGCTTTTCGAAGCTATTTTTTTTGTCTTTAAAGGGTGGTTGGGTGGGGGATGGTGGACGTTGGCGTTTTGGCGTGTTTTTTTGATGTGCGGTTGAAAAGATAATATAGCTGTCGGAAGTATGGAGCAGCTTTATTATGTGGGGCCGCGAAAGTATAGCGAGTGAACTGGGTGCAGCGGAATTGAGATCAGGGAGCGCAGCGGACTGTCGAAATGGAGCTAAACGAAGTGAATGAGCTTTGCTTGCAGCAGCTTGGCAGTCAAAAAACATGACAAAACTGTAAGGTGGGTGAGCTTGGGAATAAAATAAAAAAATACATTATTGGTGCGTTGGGAAAAAACCAGAAGAGGGCTGGCATTGTTTTGTGCACGTGCTGAGGGAGTATCGGTGTGTAGAGGGCATAAAATCAGCGGGCAGCATGGGAAGCCACAAAGAAATAAGCTGCAATACCGACGAAAGGAATTGATAGCTTGTGTGCAAATGCAATTATGAGTGAAATGAATGAAACTGAAATGAAATGTAGCGTCGCCGGAATGGAACGCATGTGTAATGTAGTCGTTAGCGTAATAGAATGGAAGTGTAATGAATGAACTGATAATGCCTTTTCGACGGTGAGTAAAAGTTTTCTTTTTTACCGGAATTACTATTGCTGCTTATGGATTTGTGTCCGGGAGGTGCTGTCCTGCTGATTTTATTAGGGAGGGGAAACCGATACTATTGGGTTTGGCAAAAACTATGACAGACCTCATGAATCCATATCAAAGGTAAGTGCAGCGGTGGCAATTTGTGGGGGGCGGAACGTGCGGCTATTTTACATAATAACCATTATAACTGACAGGCTGCTACTCTGTCCAGCCTACCCAGCGGCGAAGCTATCGTTTACCTTACAACCTGTGACTTTGCCTGCCTGTTTTATAATGCTTATTATGTTATAATAGCAACGATACTAAATCTACTAAAACAGCGAATGGCAGACGGGTAAAATACGTGGGTGCAAAGAGCATTTTATCCCGGCTGCCTTAAAAATGATTTCTTATTATGAATAAGGTTAAATTAATTTCATAATTTGAATTTTTTATTTTTTAAGAAAAACATTTATTTATTTCAAATTATGTTCAGAATTAGAAAGTATTTCGTTGATTATATCATCTTTAGATTTACGTGATAATCCATTTTCCCAATCAAATTGTAAACAGTTCCAGTCAAATTTATGCTCGTATTTTTCTATAAGCTCAATTCTTTCAGTTAATGATAAAGGATTTTCTATATTATTTTTAACATCGATTGTTCTTATATTATTAAATTGTGATGAGAGACAGTTTCCCAAAATATGAAAATCAATTTTATCTGCAAACTTTTCTATAAAGGAGGATGACCATGGAACGGACCTATTACCTGAAATTTGCTTCCAATCAAGTTTGCCGGAAAATTTAATCAATATACCTGAAGCCCAAGGTATGTTTGTATTAAACGAAACATCATTCCACAATAATTTATCGACGTATTTTTCAAGAATACCTTTAAACCATAATTTATCACCTAAAATAAAGGATGAAATACCACTCCAATCCCAGCTTTCGTAAAACTCGTCAATTAAACTCTCTGACCAAGGTAGGAACTTGTTTGATGATAAGCCATACATAAAAAAACCACGATTATCAAGTACCCACTTCAGCTTATCTTTATATTTATATAATTGCTCTATGGTTAAAGGATATGAAGAAGATATTGAGCCTACAAAGAAATCCGGGTGGCGTATAAAGAGAGCAATTAATCTGTTTTCTATACTATTCATATAAATTATTTCTATTTACAAAAATAAACATTGATGCTAAAACTTTAGTAATATTAAAATTGTAGTAAATTTGAAATGGTTATTTTTGAATTATCAACTTTAAGAAATGTAATATGTTTTGTATAAAATGCAATAAAGAAATTGATCGCGATAGCATGTTTTGTAAATATTGTGGCAATGAAGTAATTAATGAAAATACTGAATCAACCGGTATAATCGATAGCATTACAGATTGTGAATATTTGATACCATTCCGAAAAAATGGTTTATGGGGATTTTCAGATAAAAATAAAAATATTGTTATTGATTGCATCTATGATGAAGTTATGCCTTTCATAAGTGAGTATACTGGTGTTAAAAAAAATGATAATTGGGGTTTTGTGGATGTAAAGGGGGCTGAAATTTTACCATGTGTCTATAAATCAGTAAGGTATTTTTCTGAAGGGTTATCTGCAGTTCAAATTGAAGATATTATTGACAATGACGATTTTGACCATTTTGGATATATTGATATAACAGGAAAAAAGGCATTTCCATTTGTTTATGAAAGAGGAACAAATTTTATTAATGGATTAGCGATTGTTTATAATACGTGTGAAAAGCGTGAAATTATAGATAAAAATGGAAAATCCATTTTACCTAATTTATTTGATGATATCACAGTAACAGATGACGGATTATTTAGAGTTATGCTTGGCGACCGTGAAATTGAAATGTGCAAATATAATTTACATGAAGGTCTTCGTTCAACTTTTAGGAGCACTCTAAGATACGGATGCTATGATGAAAAAGGCACACAGATTTTACCGTGCCAATTTGAATATGTAAGCAGGAATGGATTTAAAGAAGGACTAATAGTAACTAAATATGAAACTAAATATGGTTGTGTTGATTATCATAGTAAAGAGGTTATACCATTTATATATGATAATATCGAAAGTTTTTCAGAGGGGCTTGCAGCTGTCCGAAAAAATTCTTATTGGGGTTTCATTGACAAAAAAGGAGAACAATTAATTCCAATAATTTATCAAGAGGCAAGAAGTTTTTCCGAAGGTTTGGCAGCTTTAAAAAGGCTGAAGAAATGGGGCTATGTAAATCTTTTAGGAGAAGTAGTTATCCCATTTATTTATGATGAAGCTTATAACTTTAAAAATGGAATTGCATTAGTTAGTATTAATGGGAATCCTCAAAAAATTGATAAAAATGGCAATGAGATTAGAAAAATAAAAATAGGTAAAAATCTGAATAAAATTTATCACGGTAATTTATATGGATTATGTGATAATAACAACAAAGAAATCACGGCATGTATTTATGAAGAAATAAATGATTTTTTTGACGGTTTCGCAGCTGTTAAACTAAATGAAAATTGGGGCTTTATTGACGAGGCAGGTAATTTAAGGATAAAAAATATTTATGACAAATTAAATAAAGAATCAAAGGTTTTAAAACCTCATCAAACAGGATCCATATATTGCGAATTTGATATTATAGAAAGAAATATAGGTGATGATTTACATTCAATATATTCAATGAAATTTTCAAATGGTATTGCTCTAGTTGAAAAGAATGGAATAGAGTTTTTTATTGATAAGAATGGAAATGAATATTATGAACCGAGCATGAGTGAGATAGCAAGGGCACTTTTAAGTTAAATGTTGATTATTTATTTAATAAAAATATTATGAAAAAAAATATCGTTCGTTTTTTATCAAGATTAAAACCGATTGCAACTGATATTGAAACAAAGAAGAAACTAAAAGGAAAATGGGAGGAAGAATATGGGGTTGGAGCAAATACCAATCTTTTTTATAATGATACTTACTACATTGATGTTGACGAATTTGGAGCAATAAATATATCCAGTAAAACGTCACCTAATAATATCTACAACAAAATACATTATTATAATGGTGAATTGAGTTTTGAAATTAAAATTGAGGTTTACACAATACCATACGTACTAAAATTTAATAATAAAACAACCAATATGCTTGAAGGTCATTCAATAAATAGACATGGAGTAAATAGAATGGATATATGGAGAAAAATTTAATATTTGAAGATAAAAACATCAAGGAGCTTTTATTAAAAGGGAAAATAAATCATCATGTATATAGTGTATTAGAAAATGAAAATATCTATACACTGTCAGAAATAATTAAATATTTTCAAGAAAATCTGACTTTTTTCCGAATTAAGTATATTGGAAAAAGTTCAAATGAACTTTTAGTTAAACTTGTGAATGAATATTTTAAATTATACCCCGAAATAGTAACAAATAATTTATTTGACATATTAAAAAATGAGGAAGATGGCGCGGAAAATAAAGTATTTAAAGAAAAAACAAGTAGTTGTTTATTGAAGGAAGGCAAAATAGATGTCAGAACCTATAATGTGCTAAACAATGCAAAAATAAATAATTTGCTCGATTTAATTGAACATTATATAAAGTATAAAAGGTTTGACAATTTTAAGAATGCCGGAAGAAGAACGGATGAGTATTTGATGAAAATTATTAAAGATAATCGTAATAATAGGTTGTTTGGCCAAGAGTTTTATACTGAAACAATTTTGGAAAAAATTGAAACAAATAAATTGGGTATAAACCCCAAATTAAAAGTAGAAAGTCTTGATGAATATGAACAATTAAGCTGCAGAACAAAAAATATATTAAAATTTGAAGATTTAGATACTTTAAAAAAGTTAATAGAACATTATTCTGAAAAAAGAAATTTTTTAGACGTTCGAAATTGCGGCAGGAAATCAAATAACGAATTATTAAACCTCTCTGAATGCATCCTTGAAAAAATAAATGATAAAAACAACATTTTGTTTAATTTATCTGATGATTTTCTAGATTTTATTCATGAAATTAAAATCGCGTTTGGCGTTAATGCTATTGCAATTGAAACGCTACAAAAACAATACTTAGAAAGAAATATTGAAATATTTTCTCTAATAAAATTATTGGCCAAAAACTATTTTAATAAAAGGAACTATGCTATTTATTTTTTGTTAAATAAATATACTGAAGGACCTCGCCAACCTACATTAGAGAAAATTGGATATCTATTGAGAATTACGCGTGAAAGAGTTCGTCAAATTAGAAATAATGACATTCAAAAATTCAATGAAACCCTTACCCAATTTTTTAATGAAGATCACCGCTTCCGTCTGTTATACAAAAAATACTTTGAAACCAATGCTGATATTGTTGTAATTTATGATGCCTTTGCTAAAAATATTAATAAAACTGAAAAATGTGATTTCAACAAAAAATTTATTGGTTTTATACTAGGGCAGGTTTATAATGATACCTACTTCAATTTTTGTATCAATGATAATTCCGCAAAAAAGAATGAGTATTTGATAAGAAAAGACTTGGAAAGCTCCATTGATTGGAGGGAGTTAATTAAGAAAATATCAAAATTAATTAAGGCACAAAGGACAATAAGAATTGATGTTGAAAGTGTTGTGCGACAACATTTAAATGAATACAAGGAGGAAAAAATCAATAGGGTTGTAAAAATTATTAAAACTATTGTCACAGAAGAATATATTGTATCCTTTGATCAAAAACTGTAAGTGTTTTAATATGCAAGGTAATATTTTTAGTGATTTGCCTATTTATCAATAACGGGAAGTAAATAATCCAGTTAATTCATTGAGAATATATTGAGGGGCGGATCATACAAATAGTAAGATGCTTGGGTAATTATATATTCAAGGCGGGCTTTTGGAACACCTATCCACACTGGCTTTAAGATAATTTTGCCAAGTACGACCTAAAAAAAATATTTTGTCAGCAAAGGTGCAAGGGAAATTTTATACCGGCGGTATAAAAAGATGAAAGATATCTCAAAAATTAAAATTTATGATTTATTATTAATTAGTAACCATAATTCATGGAGGCTTTCTAATTCTTTATCATTATAAAGAGCTGAAATTTCAGGCCGAACACTGCAGATGTATTTTCTTGGATTACTAAAATAGTTTGTGTCTTCTGTTAACTGAACCAATCTGGCTTGAACCAAGCGCGCCCCAACAGTAAGATTAATAGGGTTTTTATTATTATTAGTTAATTCAAGTGATAAGCATCCGCAATATCCTGGTTGAATTATAGTAGATATAGTCAAACCAAGGCGAGAATATGAGCTTCGCATTGACAAGATTGCAAAAATATTTTTTGGTAGTTTCACATATTCTAATGTGGTAGTAAGAACAGTTTGATTAGGGTGCAGTAAAAAAGAATCGCCCAATCTTCTGCGTGTCTCCTGAAAGAAATTGGTAATATGACCGGAATCTCTATCATTGTATGAAGTATTGATAGAAGAATCTCTTCCTTGTATTGATACTAAAAAATCACATCCAAGCCGAAAATCAATGGATAATTCATTTATTTGTGTGTCCTCACATAATAATGGTTTTATTATAAGATTTTTATCACTAATTAACTTTAAAATGTCTTTTTTTAGCAGATACATCTATTTTTTTATTTTTTCCCAGTCTACTTTGATAATATAATTACCTATAGATTTTTCAATGAGATTATTTATGATTTGATAATATTGCCCAGGTTTAAGGGCCTCTGACATTCCATTATAAGAAGAAAAATATTTAGGGCCTTGAAGCCAAAAATCCCAACCTAAAAGAAAAAGCGAGTGTAATTTTTCAGGATTCTCAATATCAATCGGAATAAGATTCATGAAATCATTACCATCAATAGGATCAAACCTCTTTTGTAAGGAGAGGTTTGTTATGATTTTTGTAGATTCCATTATTTTATTTAATAAAATATTATTCTTACCAATTAAAAACTCTTCAACAAGTTTATTCCTGTTTATTGTTGATGGGTGTGACAAAGAACAATTTGCATCTGAATTTGTTATGTAATCCAAATATTTGCAGGAACATGAATTTATATATTGGCTTGCAAAAACATCAGCAAAATATTCACGAAGGTGGTTCGATATGAGCATCGGAAAAAACTGATATAAGTTTACAGGGTCATCTAAAAATGGGAAATAAGCTTTTAATACTGAAATTTCTGAAGGATCTAGCTTAGAATAGGTTGCTGATAATTCTTCAGAAATAGGGGCAGTAATATTATAATAAAGATCAAGGAAATGGCCTAATTCGTGATATAAAACAACATTCGCAAGATAATCACGGGATAAGTACTTTGGTAAATTAATTTGTATTAATTTATTTGTAAATTCAATGTTGTAGCGATTTTTTAAACAATTATAAATGTCCTTATTTGTAGCTAAAGTTGGATCAAAGCTAAACCCCAGCATGTTATTAACATAGGAAGTAACGATGATAAATTTATTGTCATTATCAGGAATCCAATCTTTAAGTGCAATTTTAAGACATTCGACAATTTCAAATGGAATTAAATTATGAGTACTATTATCAAGGAATTCTATACTACGAAAGAAAAAGTCAAGGATTAAATTACATTTTAAACGGCCATCATCGTCAAGAGCACAAAAATTTTCATTTTTTAAGTTATCAAATAATATTTTTAGGTTATTATGATAATCTTGCTTAGCTTTATCAGAATAAACATTATGTTTTGATTTACTCCAAGCTTTTATTAGCTGAGAAAAATTAAGATCAAGAAGCTGGCACTCCATTAAGCAACGCAAATTGGTCTCTGCGACTCAATACATTTTAATAATGTAGAGTACTCATTATTACCAATATTGGTAGTGTCAAGTGTTCTAAAAAAATCCGGAACCTTTGAGCTTAGGAACACAATTATTGGATAGTTATACCTATCAATATTATAGTAATTTTTATTTCCTAAAGTAAGGTCTTTTGCTTCATTAATGACAGCAACAACATTATCTTTATAATCAAGCTCACCTTTTATTATTTCCCTTAAATAAAGAGAGAAAATTGTAAACTTAACATTATCTGTAGCAAGTGAACAAATCATATATTTATTGTTTGAAATAGTTCGTAATCAAAGCTAAAAAGTTTCTTATGTAATATCCGGATTCAAAATTAGTAATTACTAACACAACTATGTTAATAATTACAAAAAAAATAACATTTATAGAAAAAATAGTAATAACACGATATGGTATTGTAAAACAATCAATTATAAAATAATATAACGAGATTTTGTAATAATTATTTCTTATTATTGAATTTTACTTTATATTTCCTTATTTCCCATTTTACGTTATTTGGGTGTGTAAATATAAAAATTACACAAATATTAAGGAAAAAAAGAAGCTTTTTTATAATCATTTACTGTATCGGAAAAAAATATTTTAAACAACAACTCATTTAATATAAAACATACTTCAAGGTGATTATTTGAAAAACGAATTTCAATAATAATGTTTTTTTATTAATTCAAAAATATTACGAGTTATTTCGAATTTTAAACTTTTTACACCTATAAAACCTTTCTCCCATTCTTTAATCTGTTCTTCAGATAAGTTTTCATTTCTTTTATGTTTATATAATAACAATTGTGTGAAAGCCTCAATCCTGTCAATTTCCTTGGCTATTTCACCATTAACAGTTTTGCCATTTTCGAAATCCTCAAATAATTCTTCGGAGCTATATAACGTATTGCAATTTGGTAAAATGTATGAAACCCATTTTAATTCCTTATAATAGTTTCTTTCATTTTCTCTATCAGTTTCTGACTTATTAATAATATCACCAATCCTTGATTCTGCTATGTCATGTATTAAAAGCATTTCCAAAATCAGATTTTTATTGTAATTTTTTAAATCATTAGACGTTTCAGGCAAATAAAATTTGGCAATAAAATATGCTAATAAGGTATGACAAGCCACTGATTCAATGTCTGAAAGATTTCTTTTGACCCATCCAGCTCTTTTTGTAAATTTCAAATTATATACCTCTTCGATTGGTGTAAACAATGTAAACTTATCCTTTTGAAGAATGTTTTTAGTATAAGAAGTAAAATTTGAAACATTCAAATTATCAATTTTGTCTAAATAATTTGGGTTAGTTATAATACTTAATATGCGAGTTAATTCTGGTAATTGAAGATATGGACTATTTAAGCGATGCACTGTTAGTGATATTAAGGTGAAAAGTTCAATATTATACAGCTTTGATTTGTCTTTGTTTTCAATGCGCATTATTAATTGATCAGCAGTCTTTTTGAAATATTTTAAATAGTCACTTTGTGCTAATCCATTTTTGGGGATATATTCCTGATCACCATAATAGACTAGATGAAAACCTCTGTTGATATCATCCCAATTCTTATCCCTTAATAAATATTGAATATATTCATCTTCAATTTGCTTATCGCCAAGATACGTTAAGCTAATATAAATGGTCCTTAAAGCAAATAAAAATTTCTCTTTATCTCGTTCTATCCAATTAGTATTATTCGTTGAACTATTTAAAAAGTCTTTTAAAAGTTTTTTCGAGTTTGTTTGAATTGAATCATCTGTAAATCTACCTGCTAAGTAGCATGCAACAGCTATACTATGCAAGTTATCAGATTTCAATATGATTTTTATTTTCGAAAACACATTTTGCTGTTTATCTAAAGATTCATTAATAATTTCTTTGCAGAAATAATTAATTTGAAAAGGAAAAACAAATCCTAAATCTGAATTTATAGTTTTATCATTACTTTCTGTCACAAGTAAAATTTTAGAAATTACAAATTCAGCAATTAAAAAATATGATATTTTGGGGTTTTGATGAATTAGTTTCCAATTTGAATTGTAATAATCATTTGAAGTATTGGAATCATTTGATGGCCTTTCTATATGATGTACAAAAGCATTTGACAAGAGTACTGGGTATTCAAGCCCCTGTTCCCTAGCAATGTTATGGCAGTAATCTCTAATAATATTATGAACTTTTATTGATGGTGAATTTATTTTATCATATATTAAAGAAATGAGAAATAAATCAATTTCTTGAATTTTACTATTCTTCAATAAATCAAATATTTTTTGAGCCTTCTTTGCATTCTCATTTTCATTTATCTCAACGAAAATATTTATAATGTCAGCAACTTCTGGATCACTGATTGTAAAGCTCCTTAAATTGAATTCGTAAGTAGTTTGAATTTGGTTATTAATTTTTGGATAATTCAATATACTATGTTCTGGAATAGATTGAATGCCATAAACTATTGTGACATCAAGGTTTTTGAAAAATTTTAAATGATGAAAATAATCTAATAAACTATCACTTTCTCTTATATAATCAACACCATCAATAAAGAGAATAATTTTTTTTGCATTAAGTTGATTTAATATTTTCTCAGCGTTATGAATATCTAATTCAAATGATTTAAGAACATAAGTATGCAAATCGATATTCTTATTCTTATGTTTAGTATAGTAATGGTCAAGATTTAGATAAATGGGAAAGACATCTTGATCCTTGGTAAAATTTGAATAAAAATTAAGAAATAAAGATATTAAAAATGACGATTTGCCGCTACCTGAAAACCCTGTAATTTTAATTGTTGAGTTTGTTTTTGAAGATTTTACTAGATTTACGAAATCATCAAATAATGCGGAGGCATTATTTAGTATTTCATTTTTTTCGAAAAGAAGATAAAAAAGTCTTGAAAAAGAATTAACTATAGATTCACTATTTTTATCTTTATAATTTTTGAAATGTTGCTTTTCGCTTAAATGGGTTTTATTAAAAATCTCATCAATGTACTTATAATCGAAAGGAATAATAGGAGTAATTAGTACTTCATTATTAACAAATCTCTTAAAAATCATAGCAGCATTAAATAATGAATATTTACGATTTGTTTTATTATTAAAAGCTGGAGTATGGTCTTTAGAATCAACTGTTGCCAAATCAGAAATCCCCTTGATATAAATTGATTTAATATTTTTATTAAATTCATCGTTTATTTGATCAATAATTTGCTGAATTTGGGCAGCTTCCATATCAACAACAGCAATTTTTCTATTCATTTTCGAATAAACTGATTTTAAATAGTCAGAAACGTCTACCCATGGACCAGAAACAATTGGGCCTTTAACAAGAGATGCATTCTCAATAGCCTCAATTATTTTGATTTCTTCTTTGGTAAAGTAACTATATTCGTATTTTTCATAAGTTTGGGAAAATGGATTGATTTGATCTTCCTTTTCATCTATATTCTCAAAATATGTTTTTGTTGGAGTAAAAGTATGAATATTGGGATCTATAGTCATCCCCAATTCGCCATCTCTTGCTTTACTGTTATCTGTAAAACTATATAAAATATCTCCAATAATAACATCGCCAATATTGTAATGTTTATCGACTCGACCTGCTATACCTAAATTAATAATAATTTCTGGATTAACGGACTTAATAATATTTGGTAGATTCATTAGGACAGAATTAGGACCAATTTCTGGAAGAGTATAACTAGTAAATCTTAATACACCATTTTTTAAAGTTTTGATCTCGTGCTCCTTGATATTATTGGATTGAAAAGGAATTGAGGTAGACTTTAGATGAAGTGATTTTGTAAAATATTCAAATTCTTCAGCTTGGGCGATTATTAATAAAATTTTGTTTTCCATATTGCAGATTATTAAATAATTATTAATTTTTATGAGATTGAGGTATTCATTTTACAAAAACCATAAATTATTCTGCCCGAAGGGAGGGATGGTGTCCGATTTGAAATGGGGGAAGATTTCGGCGACCATTTCTGGGTATTTGATAGTTACAGGTAAGTTTTGCTGTTTAACAGATTTCCAATACATACGGCTGAATTGATAGGTTTGGTCAATGAGCTTTTTAATTAATTCCGGTTTTTCAAATATAGTTCTGTCGGTTGACTGGATTTGTATTTTGATTGGAAACGGAAAGCTATCAGGATTCTTAATTGAATTTTCTGAATATCGTGTATTGTTACACAAAAGGTATTTATGATTATCAATTGATACATAAGTGCCACTAAGAGGCATACGGCCATTGTAATTCATGTCAAAAAGAACAAGGTCTTTTGATTCGGTTTTATTAATGGAAATTGTTATTACAGGTATATCAATATCCAAATCCCTAAGTGCATTCATAATTGGCTTTAATTCATATTTACTCATTGTTTTGTAAAAATGAATTATCAAACTATCGGGTTTGTTGTTGCTTTTATAATAATTCTCAACTGCTGTACCTATTGAACCCGCAAGTGTTTCAACATCATCGGCGGGGTGTGCTTCGAAGCCATTAAAATGACCTGTATTTGAGAAACAAAAGGCACTTCCAATATAAGGAGCCTCGCTTGTAATTGGTCTGAAAGCACCTACGCCTACAATTAATTCATTTAAAAGCTGACAATCTAAGCGCCAGGGAATCCCACCTAATTTTGCAAGAACTGCAATTGCAATGTTAGACATGAAAAATTTAAAATTAGGGTCAAAAACACTGGTGCTTTCTATTACCTGAGATGATATTTTGTTTTTTAGCAATTCCTCTTTAATGCGATAGTAGTGGCTATGCTTAAAAATGTCTTTTTCTTCTTTAGAATGTGGACTTATATAAAATGCAAGGTACCCAGTTTCTGGCTCCGGGTTAAAATTTTCGAGGTACGAGATAACCTGCGGCAAAGGATTATCTTTATCATTGAAGATCAAATTCATTGAATCATCATAAGAGAATGGGAAACGAAGGAATTGAGTAAATGAAATAAACCCTTTTTCTTTATTGATATATTTTTTTAATTCATTTAAAGCATTTGTATCATCCCTATGATAAATAAAAAACACCTTAACATGTTTTTCATCAATAATTTCAACAGGGCCGCCATTTTTCATGCCATCGTAAGGGAAAATATCTTTATAATTTTGGCCGAATTGAAGGTTATTACTACCTGATGATGTGCGAAAAATTTTATTTGCAGGGATTGTATGCCATTGTCCATTATGAGGAATAACGGTTTTAAATTCCGGGGTATTGATATGATTTGAAAAAAAACTGTTGAGATTGGTAAGATATTTTATGTATTTATTAGATTTATCAGGTGCTTCAAAAGGAATTTTTAAAGCAAGGTGCAGATCAACATTCAGAACCGGAAAAACTTGTTCTAAATGATATTTGTATTTATCAGGAAGCCGTTTATATTTATTGACATATTTATTTGAAACCACATTGCCGTATAGATTAGTTGTAATACCCTTGCCTGATAATTCTTCAATACTTTGATGCAATACTTTTGAAACACCATCATAGGAAATTACTAATACCGGTGTGTTATTGGAATGCTCAAAATCTACTTTTAAGGTGAACTTACGGTATGCCTTGAAAGTATTATTGCATAAGGTTGTGTCTATGAACCAAAATTCGTTATCGTCAATAAAATTTTGTAAAGCAAAATCGGCTTTCTGACGCAGGTGCTCGTGGATGAGCCATGTATAATATTTAAAACAGAAAGAGGGGTTTTCTGCAAAATTAATTGTGATGTTAAAGGCGCCTTCTTCCTGCTTTGAAAACTTTGTATAAATATGCTTCTCATTTTTTTTATCATCAGGAATTTGTTTATTTACTTTTTCGGATAATCTTTCGACTGCATAGCGAAAGTAGTTTTCTTTTTTTTCAGTGAAAAAAGCAAAAGACAATTCATTTGCAGGATGGACAAAAGAAATTTTGTTAATAAACAGTTTTTGATTTTGTGCAGTGTTTGAATTTGTCGGGTTTCCGTTTGCCATTTTTTTTAAATTTAAATTAAAACACGTCAGAAAGAAACTTTGCATTATTTAATTTATTAAAGGAGGTATAGCGTGGCGCCTGTGGAGCCAATCCTTTTTTTACTTTGTCTAAGGCAATTGGTTTTATTGGGGTAGCATTGTCTTTAAAATACACAATATATTTATTGGTGTCGTTCCATTTTTCAATTTTAGATACTTCTGCATAATGTGTGATTGCTGAAATAGGGGCGACCTGATAAGCAGCAATATACTTGATTTTATCGAGCATTGAAGCATGAATCCGGATAGCAAACCAACAATTATTACCAATAAATTCCTTTTCAAAACCTTCTTCTTGTGCCGGAATAACTATAGTGTCTAAATCTTCAGCTTTAATATCTGATTTGGGCGATTCGGATAAGATCCTTATATCTGCATTAAATGGCGTGAATTTGTGAATTTTTTCTATATCGGTTGTAAATGTTTGGAACTCTAGAATATCAGTATCCATTGTTAGCTGGCTTAGTACATTTTCGAGTTCAGCGGTTGAACGGTCTATTACAACTATAGCAGCAACGGTTTTTTCAAAAATGATACTTTCAAGAAAATCATCGATATTCCTGTAGCCTGCTATTTTTAAACCGTGTTCAACCTTTGATAATAAATCCTTATCCGACATTAAATGCTCGAGTAAAAAGGCCTTTATTTTACGGCCGCTAGCTTTATATGAAATGGCAAATTTAAGCAGTTGAGAGCCGATGTGTTTATAAGGATCGTGACTTGAAAGTTCGTTTTCAATAATGTATAAACGGGGTTCTACAGGAAAAGAAAAATCTATAAGATAACCATCGGGAATTGTAATTATACTATCGCCAATACGTTTTTTTATATCAATGTAAATAGACTGGAAGCCGAAAATATGCTTGGCTTGATCAACTATAACCTGCTCATACTCTTTTTCTGTTGAGTATTCGTAATAATTGAAAACGGTATTATTGTTTAGGATTCGTTCCATAGCATTTAATTTAATGAGAAAACCTTTTTATTTTAGCATACAAATTAACTTGATTGTTATGAATTATTCGGGTGCACAATTGATTTAATAATGGGGTATATATCACGAATAGGATTCATATATTGTTCAGGTTTAACGTGAATAATGTCCTTAATCCATATTGAATTTTCCATATATTTATTAAGCTTTTTATTTAAATCTGAATGTTCTTTTGAATAATTTAATGAAACTAATATTGAGTAATACAAGTCTTCGATTTCATCTCTTTCCTTTATTGTTTTGTTATACTCTTGATATACAATTTGTGGTTCATTATTTGGAAGAGTATATAGAAGAATTTCATCATATTTTTTATTTAGGATCAACGACTTTTTAATGAATTTTGCAACCAAATCTTTAAGAAGTTCTTTTTGCTTAATATCATTCTCCCTTTTAAATTTATCTTTTTCAGATTCTTTTGCTCCTGCGATTTGTAAAATAGTATTTTCTTTATTTGCTTTGTTTATCATCTTAGTAGTAATTATACTAAAAAGTAATGCAAGTATACCAACTATTGCTGGAGCAATGTAAATAAACCAATTATCTGATTTTTTAAAAACATCTTTTTTCTTGTCCCAATCTTTTATATCAAATGTAATAATGTTGTTGGATGCCTTATTACGCAATGAATCTAAAACGAGTGATTGAGAATTAAATTTATTTGAAAGACTAAATATTTCACTTTTCAAAGAATCAATAACTGTTTTGTCATTAGCCTTTACAGAACCAATAAATAATAGAGCTAACAATAAAGAAATAAAATACTTTTTCATTATTTTTCTTTTATATTTATTTGAACTCTGTAATTAACGGGCGTTTTAACCACATTTTTGTTTTCAGGCTTGAAGGGGTTTTTGATACGCCAAATTTTAGGTTTTTTGGAAAGAATGTCATAAACCATATAAATATAGTAGTTAGGGATTTCTTTCGCTTTAGCTAATTCGTTTGAAGTAAGAAAGAAATTTGCCTGACCAACCTTACTACGTGTAGCTTTGACTTCAATAAATTTCGGTGTGCCGTCATATTCGAAAGAGGCTATGTCAAAACCCTCAAAATCGTATTCTGCTTTTTTTACTTTGGCAGCTAAATCTTTCAGCCCTTTTTCCCGAAGCATTGCGCGTTCTAAATCAAGTACAATTTTTTCTCCACGGTTGCCGAGTTTTTTAAAAAGCCATGCTTCTTTCTCGTAATTGGGTTTGCTTTTTGGTTTACCAGTTTGTTGTGCTGTTGCTTGATATCTTGCTGGCGCAATTGATAAATCAATTATTACGGGATTAACAACTGATGGAAACTTTGGATTACGATAATCAGAGAGGGGATCATTAACAGTTGACTTTATTTTATCAGGCCAGCCAGGATATTCTGTATAAAGGAATACCATAAATAAGTCAAGAGACCAATCTTTCATTACATCATCACTATTTTTGAAAGTAATTAAAGCATTTCTCTTTATAACTGAGTCTTTCCAAATTAAATCTTCATTATCTAAGTTTAATTGAACTAAAAAATATTCAATATGTTCATCGGAAAAAATATTTAAGTATTTATCAGGAAAATAAGTTGATAGGATTTTTCCTTTATACATAGGTGATATTGGGTTCTTAATAATGTTTTCTATATCACCTTTTGCACCAAATGAAATAAGCTCTAAAATGGCTTTTTTTACGTTACTAAAAGCTTCCTGATAAGTGTTGCCGAATCTGCTGGTAAAGCGATATTTTTGTGTTTGATCGGATTTAATTTTACCATAATACACTCCGAATTTATCGGCACGTGCACCAAGAATGCGACCTAAACCATCCAATTGACGTTCTAAAGTATAACAAAAATTATATCCTTTCTTTGGTAAATCATTTCCTAGAGCGTATTCATCAATAGTCATTCTTTGAATTTGAGCAGGAGTGAAAAATGAAACAAACTTTTTTCTTAATAAATGAAATTCAGCATGTTCTTTTTCTAAAGATGGAATGCGTAATTCAAAACGAGCCTGGGCTTCTCTTAAATTGTGGATATTCATAATTATTGGATTTGTACTGTTGTTATATTAAATTTAGTTGTTACTCATATATCCCTTAAACCAAAGACAAAATATACTTACCTCTGTTTATTTAAAAATTTCATTGCAGCTTTTTCATCCTCTTCAATAAAAATTTCAACTGCTTTTTTTGCATTTTCAATTAGACCCTGACTTTTAATTTTGGCTTTATACATATCATTGACTTTAATTTTTACTAAAGATTGAATCTTTTTATCAATCATTGGTAATGGAATTTTTCTTAAAAATCTTTTATTAATTGCTGTTAAAATTGTCCCTGTACAACCTTTTTTTAGTAACATTTGAAATGGCATGGATTTAAACAAAATCAATAATGATTCCGAATTTATTTCTTCAGATTTTAGAACATGAAAACCATTAGAACATAAACATCCGTGGTATTCATTCGTGATAAGAGCGCAACTTTCAAGAGAACCTTCAATTGATGATATAATAATTTGACCATCAAAAACTTGCCTTCTTGCTCTTGTTGGTAAATCTGAACCTAATTCGAATGTATAACCATTGATATTGCCAAATTTACCAATATTGGACAGTTCAATGTATTTATAGAATTTATCAGCTTCAGGGAAGAAGTTATTATCAAACAATTTACAGGATTCGCCTATTGATTTAACCCCATTTTTATAACTAAGGATGATATTCTCAATAGCAGTATAAAAAGGTTGCCAATATTCAGAATCCAACCTATCATTTGAAAGAAAATCATTTAAAGACCAGTCGGATATGCTATAAGGAACATTAAATTTAGTTTTGCCAATTAAAAATTCAACATTTTTTTGTTTCAATATATCAAGACCGATCTCTTTTAATAATAGATTTTCGGATTCTTTATATAATAATTCTGAAATCTTTTTTTGATTATATGATTCCATTAGAAAATATTCAATTTCTTTTTGAAAATCAATTGAGGGAAAAGGGATTCGGAGGGCTTTTAGTTCTTGTGCATTAATATTGGCTTGATTGACTGCACGGCGTTTTACGCGCTGCAAAGATTTGTAACCGAATGAACAATTTAAAAATACAGTAAGATAACAGTTTTGATATGTATGAGCAGAAGTTAAACGAACAAGATAAGATGCAAATGTATGATCGCCATCTAATAAATAAATTCCTGTACGACCAACAAACTCATCTGAATTTACACGATTAAAAAGAACATCAAATTTATTTAGTTGAAATTGTTTATATAGCTTTTCCGAAATATCAGCATATTTAGCATTTTCATCATTTGCCAAAATACCAATAATATCATCCATTTTCAAAATTTTATATCCAACGCCATCTTCATTCATAGCTATTGATATACCATATTGTGGAGTATACATAAAATCCCTTACGGATTTGCAAAGTTTTTTTTCTATTGTTTCTGCATTGCGGATATATTCTGGCTGATAATATACAGAATC
>Ga0079306_1000863_pt1 | contig 23728 bp, 14 predicted proteins | sample Methanotroph_Enr_FD_79181 | JGI IMG/M metagenome (GOLD analysis project Ga0079306, IMG submission 79181) | Enriched soil microbial communities from Old Woman Creek wetland in Ohio, USA - Methanotroph_Enrichment_5 | ecosystem: Environmental > Terrestrial > Soil > Wetlands | place: USA: Ohio...
ACTTATCTGCCGGAGAGACGATGAACAGCATATCCGTGAATATGTTGACGCTGTCAGGGAAAAACGTGGCGAAAAGTATGTATGATATTTTTCAGCAAGCTAAGCACCATTAATGAAACTAATTATAGAATAGCTCTGAATGAATTCAGGATTGACCTTTGCTTTGATAATTCTATCAGAATAATTCAAGATACTGATGGCCCTGGAAATTGAACGTAAATTTCTTGTTCATACTGAACTATTGCCATTGGGAGTGCCGGGGATATCTATCTGCCAAGGCTATTTGCATACAAGTCGCCAAAAAACCATCCGGGTCAGGCTGGCAGGAGAACAGGCTTGGATAACCATCAAAGGGCCTGATGATAATGGCGTAAGGCCTGAGTTTGAATATTCCATTCCCCCCAAAGAAGCCAGCTATTTTTTGGAGTTTTTGTGTTTAGGCGGGAAAATCGAGAAGATCAGGAGGGAAATTGACTGGTCCGGGAAAACCTGGGAAGTGGATGAATTTCTTGGGGAAAATCAAGGCTTGTGGATTGCAGAAATTGAATTGACACACCGCGATGAGATGGTGGACCTTCCTCCCTGGATACAAAAGGAAGTTACCGGCGATTACAGGTTTCATAACTCATACCTTTCAATACACCCTTTTTGTGGCTGGGATATTGAAGACTCCTAAACCTTAACTTTTACATACTTTCTAATTTCTCTAAAACATTGATAAAAATGACTTCACGCTTCCTGTTTTTTATTCTGTTTGCTACCCTTGCTTTCAACTCATGTAAAAAAGATGAAACTACTGAAATGTACCTGAGGGGAGGTAATTCCATGATTACAACAAATGATGGAAATATGCTGATTGCCGGTTATAACAACTCAACTGACAATGGTTATGATGGATATCTCATAAAAGTCAGTCCTGACGGGAATCAACTCTGGTCAAAAAATTATGGCAGCAGTTATACTGACGGTTTTTACAATGTAATCAATGCTGTGGATGAAGGGTATGTAGCTGTTGGGTTTCAATCTGTGGCATCCTACGGGGAATCTATGCTTTACATCCTTAAAACAAATGAATCGGGTGACAAACAATGGGAATATTTCGGAGATGGATTGCAATCCAACATGGGCTTCGGCATCACCCAAACGCATGATAATGGCTATATCGCTTGTGGTTATATCCAGGATGGGAATAATGACCGGGATTTGTACCTTGTTAAAATTAACACTCTTGGTGAAAAGGTATGGGAAAAGCATTACGGAACAAAAAATGACAGCACCAATACCGGTGCAAATGATGATGCTTATGCAATAATAGCAGCCGGTGATTCAGGTTTCTATCTCACCGGGTCAATGAATGGGGATGTGAATTGTTGTGGAAAATCGTTCCTGATGAAAATTTCCGCCGATGGTGATAGCTTATGGACAAAGGTTTACAGCGAGGCCCTTGGCTATTCGATTGCATTAACCAATGATGGGAATATCATCATCGGTGGGGCAATTAATAAAAATGGGCAGGATGCTTACCTTCTGAAAGCGGATCCAGCCGGAGAAATAATATGGGAAAAATCCTATGGAAGCGCCACAGGTTATGATTTTGGCACTTCCCTTGTACAGGTTTTTGATGGAGGTTATGCAGTTACTGGATTCTCAAGTCAATCAGGAAGCTCTAACCAGGATATCAGCCTTTTCCGGATCGATCAAAGTGGTACTTTACTTTGGTCAAAGACATATGGTGGGGATAACGTGGACCAGGGATTTGGACTTGTCAGTAATACTGACGGAGGTTATAATATTGCGGGGATGTCCAACTCAGGAGGCAGTTTTGTCTTTCTCAATAAAACAGATAGTGAAGGAAATGAGATTTGGCAAAAAAATCTTAAATAAAACTGCAGTTATTCGAAATGGCATAGTGTTTGAACATAGAATCAGGCAATTATTCAATCACTTTAATTCTTGTAGAAATGAAAGCAATGAAACTTTTATCATCAGTTTTGATAATAAGCCTCGTTTTGTTTTTTGTCCAGGCGAATGCACAAAAGGTAGGTGTGGCAGCTGATAAACAAAAACAGGAGAATCTTGAAAAAATCAAGAAACACCAGGCAGAACTGAAGAAGAAATTCAATTCAATGACCCCGGAACAGAAAGCTGAGGCACAAAAAAAGGTAAACGCGTACAAACGGAGTGGAGGAAAGGTTACCCCTGCCGGCTCATCCTCCTCTACCGTTAAAACAGTAAAAAGCCCGGGAGTACCTGCAGTTGTTAACAAAACAACTGAGCAGCAGAAGCAAGGCAATGTGAAGAAAAATACCGGATCAGGAAAACCTGTATGGATGGATGAGAAAGGAAAGCCAAAGACTTCCGGTAAAGCGGTTACTTCCCAGGTAGGAAAAACTGAGAGCAAACCGGCAACTCCCGTAAAACCAAAGAATACCTATGTGAAGAAAGCAGGTGAAAAGATCAATACTGCCGTTCAAACTACAAAAAAGTAGAAACAGCCAGTCTTGATAATTCAAAACCGGGTCTTAACAAGGGAAAATCGTTGTTTCAGTTTTAGAAAGGGCTTCTCAAGTAATTCATAGCTGATTACGGGTACAACCAGGGATGCAATGAAAACGATGGAGAAATAGAAGTAGATATTGGCTTTCCCCAGGTGGGGCAAGACTTTCGTGATGACAACAAGTACCAAAATGTTGCCATACATATAAATACCATAGGATACCTTCCCAAGGTAAAGCAATGGCTTGAACCGACCCAAAGCACTTTTCCGGTCAGGGTTGAACAAAAGGTCCATCATGAGTAACCCAAATAGTATCATATAGATAAACCTGCGGGTAACGCCATTGAACATGTTATCAAAATTGCTCAGGTCATCGAATGACAACAGGATAATGGTAATCACCGATATCATGATCATTGCAGTCCAATGGAGCTTGAATTGAAAAGGTTTTTTAATATAGAACACAGCCAGTAAGCCTCCGAGCAGTATAACATCCATACGGCTTAATGTATGCAAATAGAGCTGGAACCAGTTTGAAGCAAGAAATATGTAGGTGTAAATCTTATATCCCCAGCTCAGTCCAATCAGGAGGATGATTGCATGGGTCAGTTTCCTGAATGGAACGAAAGCAACAATCAGCGGCCAGAATATATAGAAATGCTCTTCGATGCAAATAGACCAGAAATGGGCAAATGGGTAGGTCCATTGCTGGGTGTCAATTGTATAGAAGTTATTTATCAAGGCTATGGTTGGCCAATAGGTGGGCTGTTTCTCACCCAGCCAGTTAACAAGGAATGGCGCCATTGCAACGAGGAAAAAATACAGGGGCCAGATGCGAAGCCCCCTGCGGATGTAGAATTTCGGGATATCCACCTTGCCGAACTTTTCTTTTTCAACGACAAGGAGGTAGGTAAGCAGGTAGCCACTTATGAAGAAAAAAATGTCTACTCCTACCGGCATATTACGAAGGAACTGATCCACATGCAGTCCGAAGCCTGAAAACGTCTTGTAGTCACCTGTTGAAAGAATCCCGGGCAATCCAAACCATCCTTTCCAAGCAATGTAGGAATGATAGATCACAATCATGAAGGCTGCGAAAAATCGGATAATGTCAAATTGGGGTATATAAACCGAAGAATGTGATTTTTCTTGCAAGGAGATGGAATTTAGTAATCTTTCAAAAGTAGGAAGATTTTCATTTCCTGTGCCCCGAATAACTCAGAATTTGATGATTGACAAAAAAAAGGCCTCCTTTCAAGGAAGCCCTTCTTTTTCGTTAATAATCAAATAGCTTTTATTTTACTATCGTAAGCTCATTGATCAGGTTCCTGGCTCCGGCATACTTGTCGATAACGAAAAGAACATAACGGATATCTACATTAATGGTGCGCTGAAGGGCGGGTTCAAAGGCAATATTGCCACTCATAGCTTCCCAGTTGCCATCAAAGGCAATTCCAATAAGTTGCCCATCGCCATTGATTACGGGGCTGCCGGAGTTGCCGCCGGTAATATCATTATCCGTCAGGAAACAGGTGAATAATTTTCCGTTTTCGCCGTAAACACCATAATCCTTTGAGTTGTATAACTCTTTGAGTTTGGATGGTACAATAAATTCTTCATTCGTTGGGTCTTCTTTCATCATCACCCCGTCAAGCGAGGTATAGTAGTTATAATGAACAGCATCGGCAGGATAATAATCAAGCACTTTACCATATGTCATGCGCATAGTGCTGTTAGCGTCAGGATAAAAACTCTTGTCAGGCTGCATTTCCTTTAATCCGGCCAGGAATAGGCGCTGGGCCTTTTTGATCCTGGACGATAATTGCTGATTGGTGGCTTGAATTTTCTGGAAACTATCCATGAATGATGCTAATGTCTTGTTTGCAAGATCTTTCTGGTATTTTTTCTGGGAAGGTTTCTCCAGGAATTTATCAAAAGCCTCCTTGGAACAGAAGATGGATTCTTCGAACATTTCTGCCACGAACTTCTTGATGTCACCTTTATATTTCTCGTCTATAAACTTGAAGATATCGGGGTATTGGGCTGCAGGAATATCATCGTGGTAAATCTGAAGAAGGGCAGCATATACATTCTGCTCAATCTGTGTATTATAGTCCTTGAAGTGCTCATTCGAAATCTCCCTGAATTTCTCCAGTTGTTTTTTGAGGTCTTCTCCCTTGGCCCCGCTTTTCAGTATTGTTTCAATCCCTGAAGCTTCCTGGGGGAATGAAAATGCTTGTGAACCAAAAAAGAAGAGTTGGGTATGCCATAATACGGGGTAAAGGTTTTGCTCTTTATATTGGCCATATACATCAGCGAAAATGCTCAGAACCTCTCCATATTTTTCCTTACGGCTTGCATTTGCATTCACCCAGGTTTCAAAGTCCTTTTCAATGGCTTGTTTCTGGCTGCTTACATCAAGACGTTTCAGGTCCCGGCTTTCGCCAACCTTGTTTTTCCAGAAATTGGCTATTCCTGCATACTTGGATGCGTATGCTATACGTACAGCGTTATCGGCATCCATCCCTTCTTTCTGAATATCCAGGGTTTTGCCCAGTACTTTGATGATGGCGGGATTTATTCCATCAAGCGTAGCATTTACTCCCCAGGAAGTCCTGTAACGATCTGTCTGGCCGGGAAATCCCCATATCATGGCAAAATCATTTTTCTTGTATCCTTTTAATGATACCGGGAGGAATTTCTTGCTAACCATTGGCACATTCTCCTTTGAATATTCAGCGGGTGATCCGTCAGGAGCCGTGTATATCCTGAAAATGCTAAAGTCGCCGGTATGACGGGGCCACATCCAGTTGTCAGTGTCGCCCCCGAATTTACCAATACTCGAAGGAGGTGCTCCCACCAACCGGACATCCTTATATACAATATATACAAACCGGTAATACTCATTTCCATTGAAGAAACTTTTCAGCTCTACATTGTATTTCCCGTCTTCCGTGGCCTCTTTCTTTAATGCCTCCACTTTTTTGGCTATAGCGGATGAGCGTTCTTTTTCGTCCATTACAGGGGTTATTGCCCCTAATACGTCTGTAGTTACATCATCCATTCTTACCAGGAATGAAACAGTAAGATCCTCATTCATCAGTTCTTCATTCTTGTTCATTGCCCAGAATCCGTCAGTAAGATAGTCATGATCCACGGAACTGTGTTTTTGAATGGAGGCGTAGCCGCAATGATGATTGGTAAAAAGCAGGCCTTCAGGTGATACGACTTCCGCTGTGCAAAACCCTCCCAGGCTGACGATTGCATCTTTCATGCTGGAGTTATTGATGCTGTACATCTCTTCTGCAGTGAGGTGAAGCCCCATTTTTTGCATGTCAACATAGTTTAACCGTTCTACAAAAATGGGCAACCACATTCCCTCATCCGGGGCCTCCCAGGCAAATGATTGCAGATAAAGGCTTACGATGGTCAAAAGTGTTAGGAGTGTCTTTTTCATTGGAATTCTGATTTATTGATTTCTGTTTTCGAATTGAGTAACAATTGCTTTGTTTACTAGAAAAATTCTTAGAGCCCGAGTGCATTTTTGCCTTGATCAAATACAACATCTTTGGGAATTTTTGCTGTCTTGAGTTTCTCGATTCCGTTCCGGAGTCCTTCGCGTACCTTGCCATTTTCATTCAGGTAGCTGACGGCTTTATCGTAATTGCCATCTCCCTCAATTTGCAGGATAAATGCACTCCATTCGTTCATGGCCTTCCGTGTTTTTTCAAAATCCACCTTGAAAGTGCCATCAGCATTGCGGCTGAAGGCTCCTTTATCCTCAAAGAAATTGAAGCACATCATATTGGCTTTGCCATGCGCTTCAGCAGCGCCAAAACGTACTGAACGGATAAGTCCTGCCATATAGGTAATAAAGGCATCTTCTGTCGTAAGCCCCTGTAATTCACCTTTTTCAATCAGTTTTGTAACCAGGAAAAGACCCAGGATATCAGCCTTTGCTTCTTCCCAGCCTGAATACTGTTCCTTGAGCGCCTCCCGCACAGTTCCTTTCCCGGTTATCGTATTTTTTATTCCGATTCCGTGGGCTACCTCATGAAACATGACATTGCTGAAAAAGGCATCAAACTTGATATTGGCCCTCTGTTCAGGTTCAATCAGAATTCCGGCGATGGGGACAAGTATATTGTCAAATTTAGCCCGCATGGCGTTTTTCAGCTGCAGCCTTCGTGAACCTTTTGCTAGTTGAACCTTTTCGTCATTGGGCAGGTTGATGGCAATGGTTTTTCCGCCGCTGTTGCTGTTACCGGCATAATAAACTATGTCATAGGCATTCAGGTCGGAGCCGGATCCAGGGACCTCTTTCTTGTACCTTGGATCACAGGGCAGTTCTTTTTGCATGGCGGGGAGCAAGGCAGTATACTTTTCCAGCTTTTTACTCCACTCCTTATCCTTTACAAGAACTGATGCTTCATGAGCCGTTTTGATTCCGAACAATTCATCTTCATAGTTTTCGATAGGACCGGCCACAAGGTCGAGCGTGTTGGTTTTCATATCCATCCATGCTATATCGCTCTTAAAATAGTCGTCATTTAATAAGGCTTCTGCACGAAGGTTAAGGTAGTTTTTCAAACCTTGATCCTCGGCCAGCTCTGCAGCTTTTTTCAGGAGGGAGGAAGCTTTCTCTACTTTTTCCTTATAGGCTTCATGGTACCAGATGCATTTGAGCTTTCCTGCTTCGTCGCGGCGAAGGAGGGTATACTGGCTGTTCTTGTTCTTATCTCCAAAGGCATTGAACTCTTCCTTGGTCATATCAGCCGGGTAAAAATTAGCGCCTTTCGGTTTTGCACCTATACCTGATACGAATGGAAGGTTTTCATCCAGTCTGTCCCAGGGACCGTAGTTAATAATGGCAAACTGTTTGACAGCTACATCGGAAATTGTGTCGAGGAACGCAGACTTATCCCCAAGGGTTTGCTCCCAGAAAATGTCGTCCATCAATTGGGCTACTTCAATAAATAGCGGGAGCATTTCCTTTTCCTTTTCAGTAAGTTTGCTCAAATCAGTGGTTAACTTAACCACAGCATATTCATCGACTTTCTGTTGCATTTCACTTATCATGGTCGAATCACTTAAAAGATCGGGAGTCCCGGTTTTTGGTTTACAACCGGTACCAAAGGCCAGCAGCAATGCTATTGGTATAATGCTGATTTTTAACATGATTAATCTGGTTTAGTAGGATGGTTAATTTGTCGCTAAATTACTTAAAATCAATAGCCCGCTTGGAGAAAACTAAATAATTGTATCTCGCTTCTGAACCGGAACAACTTCTACAGGTATAGTAAAGGAATAATTATATTTCTGTAATTCCCTGTTCCCTGCAGAGTGTAAATCCAATACTCTCCAGATGTGCTCAAATCTGTTCAAATTTCGTGATTTTTTTATTTGGACTCTATCTGGACAGGCATTAATCGATGAAATTGCTGTTTGTGGAGTTAACATGCCTTTTCTTCCCGGTAAATTCAATTCAAAAACCACATTTTAAACTGGGTTGGTCAGGTGAATAGCCATATACAATCTGCATATCGACCTCCATTTCTCCCTGCCTGGCTGAAACAGGCAAGAAGTGACAGTTCTTGCAAACTTTTTTTTAAGAGTATTATTTGAAGTACAAGTTCCTAAACTAGGGTTATGATATTTTGATTATAGCAATGGAACAGTTCATGTTGACAATCGTATATGTATATGAAAAACAGGTGAATAATAATAATTTTTGCACTACTTGAATTACTTAATTTATTTCTTGAAATTAAAGGTTGGAATACTACTTTATTTCTAATTTTGTATTGTTATTAAATTAACAGACTGAGTTGTTAAAATAATAACAATTCTTGTTTTTCAGCAGTGTTAACCCTAACGTGTACAGGAAACAGGCCGCCGGTGCATAATAAAGGAATAAAAGCCTGACACATGAAAAAAAGACTCTTAATCCGAGATGTAACGCTTCGCGACGGACAGCAATCTCTTTTCGCAACCCGTATGAACCAGCAGCAGGTGGATCGGACCTTACCGGGGTTTAAGGATGCGGGGTTTTATGCCCTTGAAGTCTGGGGAGGTGCAGTTCCTGATTCAGTTATGCGCTATTTGCATGAAAATCCCTGGGACAGGCTGGAAATCATTCATAAAGCTATTGGAGAGTCATCCCTGTTAACGGCACTTTCGAGGGGACGAAACTTGTTTGGTTACAATCCATACCCTGATGATGTAATTGAAGGATTTAACCGGCATGCAATCCAATCCGGCATTTCCATCATGCGTGTTTTTGATGCTTTGAACGACACAGACAATATCCGTTCAACGGTGAAATTTGTGAAGGAAAGCGGCGGGATTGCCGACTGCACTATTGTTTACACTGTTGATCCAAAGTATTCGACAAAAGAAAAGATCAGGGCATTGCTACACGCCAAACTGCTTCCATCCCATATTTTTTCCAAGGAGTATTTCCTGGGAAGGGCGCTGGAGTTTGAAAAAATGGGTGCTGATATGATAACGGTTAAGGATATGGCGGGTTTGATAACTCCCGGCAAAGCTGGCCGACTGGTAAGGATGCTAAAGCAAAATATTTCGGTCCCGATTGATTTTCATACACATTGCACGCCCGGATATGGACTTGCCTCTACACTAATGGCAATCGTGAATGGAGTCGATATAGTTGATACAGCTTTAATGAGCTTTGCCGGAGGGTCTGCAGCCCCTTCATTTGAACTTATCCAGCTATTCTGCGACAGGATGAACATTGATACAGGGGTAAATATTGAAGCTGTTGTCAATCTTGATTCCGAGCTCAGGGCGATTAGGCATGAACTGGCTGAGTTTGATTCCACCAAGGCATTCCCAAGGGAATTCAATATACTTACTGATAAGTTGCCTCGTGATATCGAGCAAATGTTCGAGTTGGCGATCGCATATGCGAAAGCTGATAAAGAGGACGACTTGCTTGAAGTATGTCACAGAATTGAAAGTTGGTTTGAGTTCCCCGATGCGGACGATAAAATACGTGATGCTGAAATCCCGGGAGGGATGTATTCCAATATGCTAGCACAATTAAGGCAACTGAAACTTGAAAAACTGCTGGTGCGTGCAATGGAGCTTATTCCAATGGTGCGGCTCGTTTCCGGATGCCCGCCCCTCGTAACTCCCACAAGCCAGATTGTCGGGGTGCAGGCGGTCAATTGTGCCATTGATGAGGCAAAAGGGGATCCGATGTACACCACAAAATCAATCCAGTTTGTTAACCTGGTAAAAGGTGTATATGGCCATACCCCGGTTCAGGTTGATCCTGAATTCAGGTATAAGATCACGGGGGTAAAGGAGGAAACACCCTATGATACCAAATATTATCACAGGCAGGATAACCCGGTTTTTGAAGAATACGGGGGCGTACCTCTCGCCAGGGACGAAAAGGAGGAGTTGCTTCTCGAACTTTTTCCTTCTGTAGCCAACGATTTTCTTAAAAAGAGGATGGAGGACTCTTATTTGGCAGAAATCCACAAGATTGAAGAGGAGAAATACCTGAGACTGGAAGAGGAAAAGCATAAATATGAGATACTCACCCCGGAGCAAAAGGAACAACGCTTGCTTGATGGCCTGTACAATTATCATTGGTCTAGTTTCAGTGCTGATGATTCAATGATAGGCCATTCATAAACCCGCGATTTTGGTATCTTTGCCAGCCTATTCCATATTTCTATGAAACGGTTAACCAAAATCGCGCTGTCCATCCTGTCTGGTTTATTATTGGCTTTCGGTTGGCCGGAACATGGGTTTCCCCTATTGCTGTTCATTGGTTTTATTCCTTTATTGATTGTTGAGATTGATCACCTGGAACGGAAAAAAGAGACAACTTCCTTTTCGATTTTCTGGTACGGATTTATTGCATTCACGGTCTGGAATTCACTTACAACTTTCTGGATTTACAATTCAACGCTGGTAGGGGCGATAGCAGCCGTCCTGGTCAATACTCTCCTGATGAGTGTTGTTTTCTTATTGTTTCATGTTACTCACCGCCTCGTTACAATCAGAGCAGCAGGATATATTGCTTTGATTGCATATTGGCTTTCAGCTGAATACCTTCACCTTAGGTGGGACCTGAACTGGCCCTGGCTGAACCTTGGAAATGGATTTGCTGCCTATCCCAAATGGATTCAGTGGTATGAATATACAGGTGTAGGCGGAGGATCCCTCTGGATTCTCATCGTAAATTTCCTGTTTTTTAATTTTGTTCACCTCAGGCTGATAAAAAAAATATGCAGCCGACAGGTTGGTATTACAATGGCATCTGCCATATTATTGGTAGCATTGCCTATCCTGGGCTCCTACTTGATCTATTCAGGGTACAAGGAAAAAATATCACCCCTGGATGTTGTTGTGGTCCAGCCTAATCTGGATCCTTACAATGAACAATACGAGCTGGATCCACAGGATATTACCAAACGGATGTTGGCACTTGCCCGGCAGAAAACGGATAGCTCTACTGATTTTATTGTATTTCCAGAAAGCGCTATCCAGGAATATGCCTGGGAAGACCTATTGGATAGTGTGAGAAGTGTGAATATGCTCCAGGCATTTAACAAAGAATTTCCTAAAATGGGAGCTGTTGTTGGAATGTCGACACGGAAAATATTTCTTGAAGGAGAGCCATTAAGTGCGACAGCAAGGAGGTTTACTGACAGGGAAAGGTATTATGATTCATATAATACAGCGCTGTATGTGACTCATGACGGTCTTTTGCAGATACATCACAAGTCGGTGCTGACCCCCGGTGTTGAAAAAATGCCTTATCCCAGGACTTTAAAATTCCTGGAAAAGTATGCACTCGACCTGGGTGGGACCATAGGCAGCCTTGGGACTGACCCTGAGCAGGTTCCGTTCAAGGTAAATGACACTGTCAGCATCGCCGCTGTAATTTGCTATGAATCAGTCAATGGTGAATTTGTAAACCAGTTTGTCAGGAATGGTGCCAATGCTATCTTTGTGATCACCAACGACGGGTGGTGGGGGAATACTCCCGGCCATCGCCAGCATCTCATGTTCTCTGTCCTGAGGGCAATTGAAACAAGGCGAAGTGTCGCACGCTCGGCCAACACCGGTATTTCCTGTTTCATAAATCAAAGAGGTGACATATCAAATCGCACTGATTACTGGGTGCCGGATGCTATTCGTTCAAAGATCAATCTGAACATCGGCATGACATTCTATGTGAAATACGGTGATTACATTGACAGAATTTTCCTTCTGGTTGCGGGACTGATGTTCCTGCTTACCATTTATTCTAATATAGTAAAACGGAAATCGCAATTGGGTGTGAAATAGAATTGGATTTTATTTATTAATGGCTTTATATCCAGGATGATATATTCTTTTCCTGATGTATTAATAGTCAGGTAGTAAGCTGTACAATCGAAGTTTTACTAACCAATCAGGACCCTGTATGGAGGGTTCACCGCTAAATTTCCGGTATTCACCGAATATATATTTTGAGAGAGTATTAACTATTTCACTTTTGCAGAACAATAAATACAAAGGACTGTTGATATATATAAGTACGAAATAAACAAAAGAAACATATTACATAAAAAATGTTTATTCTGTTTCCAATTATGTACTTTTGCAGCCCCAATTTTGAAAAATCTATGGATGAGAAGCTAAAAAGGATTTTAAAGGAATGCTCAGTTCTATTCATTAAATATGGAATTCGCAGTCTTTCAATGGATGATTTGTGCCGTGAAATGGGTATTTCCAAAAAGACTTTGTACCAATATGTGGAAAATAAAACTGACCTGATTTCAAAGACACTTGATTTTGTTGTGCAGGATGCAGTCTGGGCAGTGGAGGATGCCACCAAGGAAGGGTACAATGCAATTGACCAACTATTGAGGGTAAGTCAAAAAGTATGCACTGAAATGCAACATTTCAATCCTTCCATCACCTTTGATATGCAGAAATACTATCCTGAATTGTACCGAAAATTCAATCACTCCAAAAAAGAAATCATATTCAAACAGATAGTTGAAAATATGAGGCAAGGAATTACGGAGGGATTGTACAGGGATGACTTGCCTATTGACCTGGTTGCAAGATTGTACGGACAAAAACTCGAGCACATCAATGATCCGGAATTCCTGAACTCGGAGGATTTTTCCTTCAGCAACTTATTCCAGGTAATGTTCGATAATCATATCCGGGGCATTTCGAATCCTCAGGGACTTGAATACTATGAAAAGCAACTGGCATTGGTTCATCATACCAAAGGCAACTGAAAAAATAAAAAAATTAATAACCATAGGGTATACAATGAAACACTTTATTTTTCTCCTTTCACTTACATTCTTTTATTCTCTTTTCAAACCGATGAGCGCCCAGCAAACAGGGCAACTGAGTTTGAGCCTTAAACAGGCCCAGGAATACGCGTTAGAGAACAACCTGAATATGAAAAACGCCAGGCTGGATATTGAAATTGCCAAGAAGAAGATATGGGAAACCAAATCAATGGGCATGCCACAGATCAGTGCTACTGGGTCTTACCAGCATTTGTTTGCGATCCCTGAACTGAGTTTTGGGGGCCTGACCACTATTACTGACGAAAGGGGTAAGTATACATATTCAGCTGCACCTACAGGGTCGAGCAACGACTCTGTATTTCTCAATTATATCCCTGGAACCCCGATAAAATTAGGAGTAAAGGATAATGCAACCCTTGATATCAATGTTACCCAGTTGATTTTTAGCGGAGAATACATTGTTGGCCTCCAGGCAACCAAGGTCTTTTACCAGATATCACAGTTAGGGATACAGGCCACGACCTTTGACCTGAAGGAATCCGTTGCCAATTCATATTACCTGGTATTGGTGCTTGAAAGAAACAAGAATATTCTAAGCCAGTCCCTTGCGAATTTGTCAAAAACCTTTTCGGAAATGCAGGAGATGTATAAGCAAGGGTTTATTGAAAACACGGATGTCGACCAGATAGAATTAACTGTACATACTTTGGAAAATGGCATTAAAACTATTGATAATCAAATTACTGCATCATCTGACCTGCTCAAGTTCCAGTTGGGTATTCCGTTTGAAACTTCATTAACGCTCACGGAGAACCTCGAGGATATTATCAATTCATCTGATATTACATCCATAATAACCAAACAGTTCCAGGTGGAGAGCAACATTAATTATAAAATCCTTGAAAACCAGGAAGCTGTTGGCCTTCTCATGGTGAAACGACAGAAAAGCGCCTATCTCCCTAACCTGGCAGCCTACTACCGCCATTCGGAAAAGGCCAATAAACCTGATTTCGATTTTGCTCCCAAGGATGTAGCCGGGTTATCCATGAATATCCCCATTTTTTCCAGCGGGCAACGAAACGTTATGCTTCAGCAACGAGTGATGGAACTGCAGAAGATCCGGAACTCAAAAAGCTATGCTACCCAAGGACTTGAGCTGGATTTTGTCACTTCACGGAATGCATTGAATATAGCATATGATAAGCTGCAGAATGAAAAACGCAATATTGAGCTTACCAGCAGGATATATGAAAAAACCCTGATTAAATACAAGGAAGGAGTTTCATCAAGCATTGATTTAACTACTGCCCAGACACAATACCTCAATGCACAGGGTAATTATTTTACTGCTCTTTACACCTTACTCAGTTCAAAGAATAAACTGGAAAAACTCCTGAATATACAATAATAAAGGACCACGAATAAGCAGGACCAGGATAATTATCTGAAAAAAACGTCAAGTCAAAAAAAAAGAAAACCACGTATACTATGAAAACCAGGATTAATAAAATTAATGTCATTCTAAGCCTAAGTCTTCTCATTTTGCTTGCAGCATGCAGCAGTACTGTTGATAAAAAGGCAGAACTCGATAAACTGAAGAAACAACACGACCAGCTTGCTGACCAGATCAAAAAACTTGAAACGGAACTCAAGCTTAATGACACCACCACGGCAAAATACACAGATGTGATGGTAACGGATGTCCAGACCTCAGAGTTTGATCATTATATCGAGGTGCAAGGTAAAGTGGATGGTGAAGATAATGTTGCCGTTGCCCCTCAAATGCCAGGGGTGGTGACAGCAGTATATGTGAAAGAAGGAGATGCTGTTAGAAAAGGGCAGGTACTTGCACAACTTGATGATAATGTTTTACAGCAACAGATTGCCGGAATAAACCAGCAACTTGCTTTTGCAACTAATCTCTATATCAAGCAGAAATCGTTATGGGACCAGAAGATAGGATCGGAAGTTCAATTCCTGACTGCTAAAAACACAAAAGAATCACTGGAAAAGAACCTGGCAACCCTCCAACAGCAAATGGAAATGTACAGGATCAAGGCTCCAATCAACGGATCTATTGAAGAAGTAGGAGTTAAGGTCGGACAAATGGCAGCAGCAGGAGTTCAGCCGGTTTTCAGGGTAGTGAATTTCAGAAGCGCCAAGATTCTTGCCGATATTGCTGAAGTTTATGCGCCTAAGGTTAAGCCCGGCAATAATGTGTTGATCTTTTTCCCGGATTTTAACGAAGAAATGAAATCAACCATTCGGTTCTCAAGCAAATATATCAATCCTTCAAACCGGACTTTCCAGATTGAAGTCAGGCTGGGTGCCGGGAAAGTGGAATACAGGGCCAATATGATAGCAGTAGTAAAAATTAATGACTATCATAATAACAAAGCACTTGTACTTCCTGTAAACATTGTTAAGGATTCACAGGATGGAAAGTTCCTGTTCCTTGCCAGGGAAGAAGATGGAAAAACATTTGCCAGGAAACAAAAGGTGGAAGTAGGGCAGATTTATAATGGCCTTGCTGAGATTACATCGGGATTGAAAGCAGGGGATAAGGTAATCAGTGCAGGGTTCAATTCTCTTGTTGAAGGCCAGCCGATAAAAGTGAAATAATCATTTTTAGGTTCAAAAAGTAAAAGACTGCATGATGCCTGCCTTGGAAGAAGCCAGGAAAATGCTCTAAAAAATTAGTTTATGGAAATTAAAAAATTCAAGGAATTTTTCGCTACCAGCTGGGCCATCGACAATAAAACCAGCATCTATGTACTGGCGATTTTTATAACGCTGCTCGGTATAACGAGCTATCGCAATATTCCCAAGGAACAGTTCCCCGAAATAATCATCCCGACGATCCTGGTGAATACGGTTTACCCGGGAACTTCTCCCACGGATATGGAAAACCTGGTGACCCGTCCAATTGAAAAGCAGTTAAAGGGAGCAGCAGGAGTGAAAAAAATTACCAGCAGTTCCCTGCAGGATTTTTCGATGATTGTCATCGAATTCAACACTGATGTAGATGTTGCGGTAGCAAAACAGCGTGTAAAGGATGCAGTGGATAAGGCCGCATCCGATCTTCCCACCAATCTGCCGAAGAATCCGGATGTAATGGAGATCGATTTTTCCGAAATTCCTATCATGTACATCCAGCTTTCGGGAAATTATGACCTGGAACGCCTTAAGAAGTATGCTGAACTGGCACAAGATAAAATTGAGGGTTTAAAGGAAATAACCCGGGTTGATATTGTTGGAGCGCTTGAAAGGGAGATTCAGATAGATGCCGATATTTTCAGGATGCAAGCTGCAAATGTTACCTTTACTGACATTGAACGGGCAGTATCCTCCGAAAACCTGACCATTTCAGCCGGTAATATTTCAAGTTACGGCATGAAACGATCCATCCGCGTGGTAGGACAGTTTACGAATATAGATGTAATTAAGAACCTTGCTTTCAAATCGTCAAGTGGAGCCCTGGTGTACCTTAAGGATATTGCTACTATTACAGATGGCTTCAAGGAGCAGGAGAGTTATTCCCGCCTGAATGGTGAAAACGTCATTACTCTGTATATCATTAAAAAAAGCGGTCAGAACCTAATAAATGCTTCAGATAAGATAAAGGATATAATGAATAACGAGATGGTTGGCAAGGTCTATCCATCGGATGTAAAGATGACTATTACCGGGGATATGTCACGATATACCCGGAACACCCTCGAAGAACTTAACAATACCATTGTTCTGGGCTTTATCCTTGTTACAATCATCCTGATGTTTTTCATGGGATTCACCAATGCTTTCTTTGTTGGATTATCTGTTCCACTTTCGATGTTCGTCGCATTTATGATTATGCCTGGAATTGGCTTTACAATGAATATGATGGTGATGTTTGGATTCATTTTCGCCCTGGGGATTGTAGTGGATGATGCCATCGTGGTTATTGAGAACACGCACAGGATCCATAAGACCGAGCCGAATATTATAATTGCTGCAAAGCGAGCGGCAGGGGAGGTGTTTTTGCCGATCTTGTCAGGAACCCTGACCACGCTTGCCCCTTTCTTCCCTCTGGCTTTCTGGCCAGGTATCGTGGGTAAGTTCATGTATTTTATGCCGGTTACCCTGATCATAACGCTTTTTGCATCCCTGTTCGTTGCCTATATATTTAACCCTGTTTTCGCGATTTCCTTTATGAGTCACGAATACGATGCTCCGGACACGCGGAAATCGAGGAAAAAAATGTGGCGGAACATACTCGTTGCTTTGGGGTTGGCATTACTTGCCTATGCTGCATTTGCAGTCAATCATTCCGAAATAGCCTTTGGCATTGGAAACCTGTTTGTATTTATTGCAATGCTCATCCTATTCTATCATACCGTTTTGAAAAAAATGATCAAGTGGTGGCAGGAATCTGCATGGCCATACCTCATGGAAATCTACCACAGGCAATTGGTTTTTTTCCTTAAGGGTAAGAACCCATATGTTCTCCTGGGGTCAATAACAGCACTTTTCTTTTTTACTTTCTTCCTTGTAGGACTGAGAAATCCGAAGATTTTGTTCTTTCCTGACAACATGCCCAACACCATCAATGTTTTCATTAAACTTCCAATGGGAACTGATCAGAAAGTCACTGATTCCATTACCAGGATTGTTGAAGGAAGAATTAACGGTGTTCTAGGGAAAAATAACCCCAACGTTGAATCAGTAATTTCCAATGTTGCATTTAGCGCAGGAGAAGGAATGTTTGACCGTTCTGCTTCTTCTGAAAAAGGCAAGGTTACAATTAACTTCGTGGAATACAAGAACAGGCAGCATGGAATCAACACGACCGACTACCTGGATGAATTCCGGAAAGCAGTAAAAGGTATTCCCGGCGCTGAGATAGTGGTTGAGAAAAACAGGATGGGCCCCCCAACCGGTAAACCAATTAATATTGAAATAACTGGTGAAAATCTTGAAGACCTCATTGCAGATGCTGAAGCATTCCAGAACTACCTCGACTCCATCCAGGTTCCGGGAGTTGAAGAATTAAAGACTGACTTTACGGCTATTAAACCGGAGATCGTCCTGAACATTGACCGGACCCGTGCAAATATTGAAGGTATTTCTACCGGCCAGATTGCACTGGAAATCAGAACAGCCGTTCTTGGTAAAGAAATTTCGAAATACAAGGAAGGAGAAGATGAGTTCCCGATTCAATTGAAATACTCTAAGGAAACCAGGGACAATATCAATAACCTGGTGAATCTCAAGATTACCTACCGCGATATGAATTCAGGGCAACTAAGGTCCATTCCTCTTTCATCGGTTGCCACCATTGGGTATACTGATACATATGGAGGGATCAAGAGGCTAAACCTTAAGCGGATCATAACTATATCAAGCGAGGTGCTTTCAGGCTATACTGCCAATGAAATAGTCCCGCAAATAAAGAAGATCGCGGCAAGTTTTCCAAAACATGAAGGAATTGAAATTTCCATGACAGGTGAGCAGGTGGACCAGAATGAAGCGGCTAGTTTCCTTTCCATGGCGATGATGGTTGCAATTGGTCTCATCTTCTTCATTCTAATAACTCAATTTAACTCGCTGAGCAAAACATTATTGATCCTTAGCGAGGTTTTCTTCAGTATTATCGGGGTGCTGCTTGGAATCGTAATATTCAATATGAGTATCTCCATTCTGATGACGGGTCTTGGAATAGTAGCACTTGGAGGCATCGTTGTGAGGAACGGTATTCTGATAGTAGAGTTCATCGATACATTAAAGGAGCGGGGATTTAAGACCAGGGATGCTATCATTCAAGCCGGCAAAATTCGTGTTACACCTGTAATCCTTACTGCCTCAGCAACCATACTCGGACTTGTCCCACTTGCCATAGGGCTGAACCTGAATTTCGTTACCACTTTTACGGAATTGAATCCTCATATTCATGTCGGAGGGGACAATGTAATGTTCTGGGGACCCTTGTCCTGGACAATTATCTTTGGACTTAGTTTTGCAACGTTCCTTACCTTGATTTTTGTTCCGGCAATGTATTACATCACTTATGTAATGAAAATCCGGATTGCGAGAAAAAAATCCAACCGGATAGCCAGGAAAGCCCTGTTATAATATCGCTGAAAGGTTTATTGGAAAGGCTTCCCCTGGTAGGAAGCCTTTCTTTTTTTTATTTTTTTGCCTTTCATTGTCAAATCGTCTAATTATCTCATTAATATTCCAATAATTTAGTATTTTAGCATAGTTTTACCAATTACTCATAGTCTAATCGTCGATTTCATTTATGTATTCAAATACAAATGAGGCCGGGCCCGTCACCTATCAATTCCTCTCAGTCGCTGCCCATTACTTTAACACTTCCGAGAACTGGCAAAACGACATCAGGCATCTTCTTGCAAAACTTAAAGTATTAACAGCTGCCAGCCGGATAACTATCCAGCAATATGCCAGTTGTTCTGCTGAAAATGAATCTTCATTCGAAGTGATACAGTCATGGTGCAAGAGTGAATCCCCCGAGTCAATGAGCCCTTTTTCTCCTTGCGATTGCAGTGCCAGAAAAGGTCTTATCCCTTTATTGATCAATGGACAGAATATTCATCTCGATTTACAGGATAGAGAATCCCATTGGCATGATGATCTGAGTGCTTCTGGTCTTGAATCCTATACGGGGATTCCTGTTTTTTTCAATAATAGCCTGTGGGGAGTACTGGGTTTTGAATTTAACAATACCAGGAAAAACTGGTCAAAAACGGAATTGAGTATCCTGGAGGGCTTTTCGGGCCTCTTCGGTCGCGCCATAGAAAAAGAACAATTGGATCGTGCCCTGCGGCTAGATAAAACCTACTTTGAGGAGTTGTTCCACAGCTCTCCCGCAGCAATTGTAATCCTGGATCAAAAAGGAGTTGTTGAAAGAATAAACCGGGAATTTACAAGCTTGTTTCAATATGAACCGGAAGACATAATAGGTCATAAAATTGATGAAATTCTTCCCTCTGACTATGATAAGGAAGGAGCTGTTGAATTGACAGACAGAATACTTGAGGGGGAAAGGATTGCCCTTGAAGGAGTCCGTTACCGAAAGGATGGGAACCCGGTTTTTGTAACGATTGTTGCTGTTCAATCCCTGCCTAATAATGAAGAGCCCAAGATATATTCCATTTATTACGATATTACTGACAGGGTCCTGGCACAGGAAAAGCTCCAGGAGAGCCAGGCAAGGTTCAAACTGTTGTTTGAATCAGCGAATGATGCTATATTTCTTTTAAAAGAAGGAATAGTTTTTGAATGCAATGCCCGTACGCTTGACATATTCAGGTGTTCAAGGGATGAAATAGTCGGCAGGTCAGCCATCGATCTGAGTCCGCAGCGTCAGCTAAATGGAATGCCTTCACTGAACCTCGCTGTAAAATACAATCGGGCAGCCCAGGGCCAGGAACAGCAATCTTTTGAATGGTTACACCAGCGGCCTGACGGCAGCCAGTTTATGGCCGAAGTGAGCTTGAATGTTTTTGAATGGAAAGATGAATCATTTGCCCAGGCTATTGTGCGGGATATTTCCCTTCGCAAACAAACTGAAAAATTACTTCAGCAGCGGTATGAATTCATTGCATTTCTTAGCAGGATCTCAGCTGATCTGATCAATCTCGATTCTACATTTATTGATACCTCCATCAACGAAGTATTATGTTATTCCGGCACTTTTTCCGGCTGCGAAAGAGCATTGATCTACCTGCTTAACCAGGAAGGGCTTCAGCTTCAACTTGCCTATCAATGGACTTCGGATGAAACTGTGCCTGTTTCTGCCATGGACCAGTTGCTGATTTCGGATCTTCCCGGCATCTTCAATAAGATTTCAGGAGGAGAGACCCTTGTCCGTGAGGTTGCTTCGCCGGCAACACGGTCGGAGGATGTGCTCCTGGATGAAATTCTCGACTTGTCCGGTTTCAGTTCCTATGTCATAGTCCCTCTTACAGTCGCGGGTAAATTTATTGGCCTCATAGCTTATTTTGCCGGAAAGCAAATTACGGAATGGAATGATGATGTTGTCAATCCTTTGAAACTAACCAGCCAGATGATCGCAAATGCGATAGAAAGGCGGAAAGTGGAGCAGGAACTGATGAATGCAAAGGAAAAAGCAGTTGAGTCAGATAAGCTGAAAACTGCTTTCCTTTCGAGCATGTCGCATGAAATCAGGACTCCTATGAACCATATCCTGGGATTTATTGAGTTACTCAAGGACCCGGGATTGTCGGAAAAGGAAAAAAAGGAATTCATGGCCATTGTAAAGAGCAGTGGCAACCTCCTTCTCAGGCTGATTGACGATATTATTGATATTGCCAAACTTGAATCAGGACAACTGGTAATCAACCAGGTGGATCTTCAGTTGAACAAATTTGTCGATGACCTTTACCTTGCGTTTAGCGAACAGTTGAAGTCAATAGGAAAGGGAAGAATTGAATTCAGGATTGAAAAACCAATCAATCCGGTTGCAGAAACAATCAAAACGGATCCGTTGCGCTTGCAGCAGGTTGTTTCAAACCTCCTTTCAAACGCATTGAAATTTACCCAGGACGGTACTATCAAGTTTGGTTTTACCCTGGAACAGGATAATAAGCTGCATTTTTATATAGAGGACACGGGAATAGGGATTCCTCCCGAGAAGCACCTGGAAATATTTGAGCGGTTCAGGCAGCTTGATAGCAGTTATGCCCGCGAGTATAGCGGAACCGGCCTTGGTCTTGCGATTTCAAAAGGACTTGTGGAACTCATGAAGGGCGAGATAGGACTGGAATCACAACCGGGAAAGGGTTCGAGGTTCTTTTTTACAATCCCGTATTCACCTGTATCAAAGGTTCCCGAGCTATCGGATATCAGAATATCTGGCGCCAGCGAGTTAAATTTTGCCGGGAAAACCATATTAATTGTTGAAGACGATGAAATAAACTTCAGGTTCCTTGAGATAGTTATTCATAAGACAAAGGCTAAAGTTCTCAGGGCTCTCACAGGAAGGGAAGCTATTGATATTTCGTTGCAACAGGATATCAGCCTGGTACTCATGGATATCCAAATTCCGATTCTGGACGGTTACATTGCAACCCGGGAAATTAAAAAAGTCAAGCCCGATCTGCCGATTATTGCTCAAACAGCCCATGCATTGGCCGAAGAGAAGACCCGCTGCCTTGAATCAGGCGCCGATGAATACTTATCCAAGCCGATAAATCGCCGGGATTTGCTGATTAAAATGGCTTTATTCCTGAAAGACAAAAAAAACAATTAACATTTAGGATTCAGCTTTGTTCTCTTCCCGGTAAAGGATATTCAGTATTTTAATTCTTTATTTTCCCGGGGGATTTCGTAGTAATGTGCCCATTAAATATGAATTGTGGGGGAAAATCAATGCTGAGCATAAAAATAATTCAGTATAATCTCTTCTATCCAAATAGGTTATTTAAAACATTTCATTATTTTTCTTAAATTTGCACTCCTTTAAAAGATGGGCAAACCAATGGAGAAAACAAAGGTCTTATTTGTTTCGCAAGATATTACACCTTTCCTGAAGGATAGTCCTATGGGACTGGTTTCCAGGCATCTACCCCAGGGTATACAGGAAAGAGGGCGTGAAATCCGTACGTTTATGCCCCGTTTTGGCAGCATTAACGAAAGACGTAACCAACTTCACGAAGTAATCAGGTTATCGGGAATGAACCTGATAATAGATGATACCGACCATTCACTCATTATCAAGGTGGCATCAATCCAATCGGCGAGGATGCAGATATATTTTATTGATAATGAGGACTATTTTCACAGAAAATTTGTCTTCAGGGATAATAAGAATGTCTTTTTCAGTGATAATGATGAGCGGTCCATTTTCTTTTCCCGTGGAGTTATTGAAACAGTCAAGAAGCTTGGCTGGGCGCCTGATATAGTGCATTGCCACGGGTGGATGACCAGCCTTGTTCCCCTGTATATCAAGAAAGCTTACAATGATAACCCTCTCTTCAGTGATACGAGGATCATAATTTCGGTTTATGACGACGATTTTCCTGAAGCGCTGGATGCGAACTTTGCCTCGAAGATCAAATATGAAAATATAGCTGCAAAGGATCTTAAACACTATAAGAAGCCAAACTTCGTTAGTATGATGAAGGCGGCAATTGATTTTTCGGATGGAGTTGTAATCGGAAGTGAAAACATCAATCCGGAAATTGCTGAATACCTGGCCCAGGCAGGCAAACCTGTTCTGCCATTTCAGCCAGCCGAAAAATACATTAATGCCTATAATGATTTCTACGAAGAAGTAATGCAGGTTCAACCGGTAGCCTGATTCTTCCAGATTTTTCAACATACTCATAAACTGATTTAATTCTTCAGGCCTTGAATGCTTATCAACTTGCCAAACGCTCTATTCTTTTTTCAATAATTATTCTGGTTTCTTTCTCATGTAAGAAGGATCTTAATCTCGTAGGATTGGACCTTGTTTCTCCTGATGAACTGCTAAAATTAGGATATACTGATACTGTGCAGATCAATGCATTTTCAGTCAGCGAAGATTCTGTAAAGACAGCTAACCTGGCCTATCCTTTGCTTGGCAGCATGAATGATCCTGTTTTTGGCATCTCTACTGCCGACTGGTTCAGTCAGCTCCGTCTTACCAGTGAGCCTACTGATTTCGGGACAAATGCTGTGTTTGATTCGGCCTTTCTATACCTTCCATACGTAGGTTCGTATGGAGATACCCTGAGTAATATGACCTTGAGAGTTTACCATGTAACAGAGGATATCCTGGATTCTGTTCATAAATATTCCATAAATACTGTTGCCTACGACCAGGCAAATCTGTTGGGTGAGATCACATTTTCTCCCCGTCCCCATGATAGCGCTTATTTTGAGGGCGAAAAGCAAGCCCCGGTTCTCCGGATACCCCTGAACTCCA
>Ga0079306_1000864_pt1 | contig 23684 bp, 20 predicted proteins | sample Methanotroph_Enr_FD_79181 | JGI IMG/M metagenome (GOLD analysis project Ga0079306, IMG submission 79181) | Enriched soil microbial communities from Old Woman Creek wetland in Ohio, USA - Methanotroph_Enrichment_5 | ecosystem: Environmental > Terrestrial > Soil > Wetlands | place: USA: Ohio...
GCCGAAGAAGTACCAGACCGCGTGGCGGTGGTCGGGCACCTCCTTCTTGCGCAGGAAGGACATGAAGTCGGCGAGGCCGATGCGTTCGTCGAGCCAGGCGTGGACGCTCATCTCAGGCCCTCCTCACCACGACGGCGCCGCCGTCGGTGCTCACGACCAGGGGCTTCAGGGGCGCCGGCGGCGGGCCCCCGATGTTCCGCCCGGTGTCGGGGTCGTAGACGCCGCCGTGGCAGGCGCAGGTGATGCGGTCCTGGTCCTGGGCGAACTTCACGGTGCAGCCCAGGTGGGTGCAGGTGGCGAAGAGGGCCACGAAATGGCCGTCCTTCCGGCGCAGGATGAGGGCGGGCTTGCTGCCGAAGAGGAACAGCTTGCCGCTCCCCGGAAGGTAGTCCTTCTCAGCCCCCAGGTTCACCTCGTTCACCTGGGGCCCCTCGTCGGCGCCCTGGGTGCCGGACTTCAGGTAGCGGAAGATGGGCCAGGCCAGGGCCGCCGTGTACATGGCCGCGGCGGCGGCGAAGAGCCCCTGGCCCAGGGCCCGGCGGGACAGCCCCTGGGGGGCCGCGGCGGTCTGCGGGGTGTCAGTCATGGCGGGCCTCCGCGCCGGCCTGGACGGGGGCCAGGACCCAGCGGACGAGGGTGGTGAGAAGCACGATCAGCAGGACCAGCGACGTCGCGAAGACCGCCAGCGAGGTCCAGTCGGTCTTGAAGGGCAGGGCGTAGGGGTCGAAGCCCACGGCGGCCAGCGTGGCGTCCCGGGCCTGGTCCCGCGCCAGGATCATCCCCACCACCGCGCCCTGGGCCAGCAGGAAGGGCGGCCACACCGCCTTCCGCGCCGCGCCCCGCTGGCTGGCGGGGATGGCCATGAGCAGGGCCAGGGCCGCGCACCCGATGCCGAACCAGAGGGCCAGGCTGCCGAAGGCGTGGCCCGAGAGCAGCATCCGGAAGGCCGCCTCGGGCTGGCGCAGCAGCAGCCAGGTGCCCCAGGCCGCCTGCAGCAGGGTGGCGCCGATGAACCAGCGGAGGCCCGCCTCCCGCGCCCCCGCGTGGTCCTTCCAGGCGCCCCAGCCCGCCAACAGCATGCCGGCGGAGGCCGTGATGCCCGTGACGAGGTGCAGGACCCGGGGCCAGAGGCTGGGATCCGCCAGGTTCAGGCGCGTCCCGTGGGGCGAGATGGCGGCCAGACCCGGCCAGAGGTCCGGCCGCATGGAGAGCGTCGTCATGTTCGCCAGCACCAGGGCGATGGAAAGGAGCAGCAGCGAGGCCAGGGCGCCGGACCATAGCCGGAAGCGATCCGAGGCCGCGGAGCCCACGAAGCGGTAGAGCAGGCCGTAGCCTGCGATCAGCAGGAAGACCAGGGCCAGCCAGGGGAAGGCCGACAGCACCGTGGCCGAGTAGAAGAACGGGCCGTAGCTGAGCTGGATGAAGAGCAGGGGCGCCACGCCCAGGGTCACGGCGAAGGTCACGGCCGGCGGCACCAGCGGCGCCACGCGGCGCACGAGGTCCCGGTCGCCCGCGCGGCCCCGCGCCGCATGGGCGAAGCTCAGCACGGTGCCGCCCACGCCCAGGTTCACCGCCAGCAGGTGGAGCGCGAACGTGAGGAGGAGCAGCACCTTCAGGATGACCGGCGGCAGCGGCAGCGGCAGCGGGTCCGCGGGCGGAATCGGAAGCGGGATCATGGTCGCTCCACATCTGGATTCGGGTCGCATCCACCCGAGGCTGGAAGGTATGGACGTTATGATCGTCCCTGTCCCTATGCCGTGGATCACAATCCGGGCGCGGGTTTGAAGGGATGCGCAGGTAGACTGAAAGTCCGCGAGGTGGGCGTGCTCGGCAGCCTTTTCGACAAATTCAAGCAGGGGCTCCGGCGCACCCAGGATCTGGTGCTGGCGCCCCTGGGGCGCCTCCTCGGCCTCCGCCGGCTGGACGAGGATCAGCTCCAGGAGCTGGAGGACCTCCTGCTCCAGGCCGACCTCGGCGTCCACGGCGTGGACCGGCTGATGGCGCGGCTCCGCACGGAGCTGAAGGCCTCCGGCGAGGTGGATCCCAAAACCGTGCTGAAAGACGAGCTCCTGCAGATCCTCCGCCAGCGGCCGGCGCGGCCCTTCCAGGCGGTGGGCACCCAGGTGGTGCTCCTCGTGGGCGTGAACGGCGTGGGCAAGACCACCACCCTGGGCAAGCTGGCCGCCCACTTGAAGGCCCGGGGCGAGGGGGTCCTCGTGGTGGCCGGCGACACCTTCCGCGCCGCGGCCATCGACCAGCTGGAGCGCTGGGGCGAGCGGGCCGGCGTGCCGGTCATCCGCAACCAGATGGGCGGGGATCCCGCCGCCATCGCCTTCGACGGCGCCACCAGCGCCCAGGCCAAGGGCACGCCCTGGGTGCTCATCGACACCGCCGGCCGGCTCCACACCAAGGACCACCTCATGAAGGAGCTGGACAAGATCCGGCGCAGCCTTCAGAAGGTGATCCCCGAGGCCCCCCACCGCGTGCTGCTCGTGCTGGACGCCACCACCGGCCAGAACGGCCTGCAGCAGGCCGAGGCCTTCACCCAGGCCGCCGGGGTGACGGACCTGGTGCTCACCAAGCTGGATGGCAGCGCCAAGGGCGGCGTCGTGGTGCCCATCCTGGAGCGGCTGAAGCTCCCCATCGCCTTCGTGGGCGTGGGCGAGGGCGTGGACGACCTCATCCCCTTCGATCCCGAGGCCTTCGTGGACGGGCTCCTGGATGGCTGATCTCACCCCCTCCCTCGCCTGGGCCCTGGCCACGGGCGGGCCCTGGCCGGATCCGGAGACGCTCCCGGGGGATGCCCGGTTCATGGCCCTGGCCCTGCGGGAGGGCCTGAAGGGCGTGGGCCTGGCCAGCCCCAACCCCCCCGTGGGCTGCGTCCTGGTGCAGGACGGCCGCGTGGTGGGGGCGGGCGTCCACACCCGGGCCGGGGATCCCCACGCCGAGATCATGGCCCTGCGGGACGCGGAGATCCGCGGCGAGGACGTCCACGGCGGCACGGCCTACGTGACCCTGGAGCCCTGCTGCCACCACGGGCGCACGGGCCCCTGCACCCTGGCCCTCATCCAGGCGGGCCTGACCCGGGTGGTGGTGGGCGTGCGGGATCCCAACCCCCGGGTGGACGGCGGCGGCCTGGCCATCCTCCGGGCCCAGGGCCTCGCCGTGGAGGAGGGCGTGCTGGGCGAGGCCTGCGCCCGCTTCCATGCTCCCTTCTTCAAGCTCATCCGCACGGGCCTGCCCTGGGTGAGCCTCAAGCTGGCCCTGGGTTCGGATGGCGCCATGGGCCCCGAGGGGCGGCCCACGCCGGTCACGCCCCCCGCCGTCCAGCAGCTGGCCCACGCCCTGCGCCGGGCCTCGGAGGCCATCGTGGTGGGCCGCCATACCGCCGAGGTGGACGATCCCCAGCTCACCGACCGCTGGCCGGCCCCCACGGCCCCCCACCGCACCTTCTACCGGGTGGTGCTGGACCGGGAGGGCCGCGTGCCCGCCGGGGCCCGGGTCTGGCAGGCCGTCCAGGGCCAGCCGGCCCTGCGGGCCGTCACGGGCGACCCCCAGCCCCTGCGGGGGGTGGAGGATCTCCACCTGCCCCCGGGACCCGGAGGATGCAGTTTGCGCCACCTGTTGCACGAACTCGCGGCCCTGGGGGCGGGCCGGGTGCTCGTGGAAGGCGGGGGGGACCTGGCCCGGGCCTTCCTCGACCAGGGCCTGGCCGACGAATTCCACCGCTTCCAGGCCCAGGCCCCCGCAGGCGGACCCGCGGTCCTGCTCGCCCTGCCGGCGGTCTGGCATCTGCAGGCCTCGGCGGGATGGCCGGGCGGACACTGGGAAGTCTGGCGCTAGGCGGTCTTGGCACGACCCTTGACCTGTCCCGTCATCTTCCGGAGGTCCCATGCGCATTCGAACCTGGCGATTCGCCCTGGCCCTGCTGGCCGTGGCCGGGCTGACGGCCTGCGGCGGCGGCTCCAGCACCTCCTACAACCCCGATGCCCAGATCACCATCCAGGCCCAGTTCGAAAAGGTGGCTCTGACCCCCACGGGCTTCGGGGCCACCACGACCCTTCCGGCCCGGTACTGCTACGCGGAGGTCTGCGACGCAGCCACGGGCACCGTGCTGGCCTCGGACTACCTGGGCAGCGGGGGCACCGGCACGACCTACGTGGCCCGGGGCTCCCAGGTCTACGTCAACGTCTATGCCCGTTACCAGGTGCCCAGCGCCGACCCCAGCAGCTTCTTCATGCGGGGCAGCGTGAAGAACGCGCCCCTCTCCGTCATCAAACCCTCGATCGGCTCCGCGGCCTTCGACAGCATCCCCGACTGGTACGTCACCAGCAACACCTTCACGGCCAACCAGGACGGCACCCTGGCCGTCACGGCCCTGGCCAGCAACCGCATCGCGGGGGCCTTCAACATCGCCGATCAGGCCGTGACCTTCGCCGCCGCCGTGCGGGACATGGACGGCACCGGCACCCTGCGCCTGCCCAACCTCCACACCTTCTGGACCACCAGCCTCAATCCGGCGGACCAGGCCCGCACCTATCCCGAAGTGACCTGGGCCTCGGCCACCTCGATCCTCACCAGCAGGAGCGGACGGGCCCTCTTCAGCCACCAGGTGTACGGCCTCGGCACCGGCGCCGCGAATACGGAAACCGACGAATGGGACGACGGCGTGCTCCAGGAGACCTTCGCCCGGCTGCTCTTCGCCGACTACAGCTACAAACCGGACGGCAGCAGCGCCCTCTCGCTCCTGCGCCGGGACAACGACAACGTCTACGTCAGCCGCTACACCCCCAGCGAATCCACGGCGGCCTTCGTGGCCGGCTTCTCCGACTTCCTCTCCGCCGCCGCCCGCAACGACAGCCGGATCCTCGACAGCTACGTGGACGGCACCGGTGTCGCGCAGGTGGACGCCTTCGACCTCTCCAGCCACGCCATGGTGGCCAGCGCCAACAAGGGCGAGTTCACCCGCGGTTCCATCGCCGTGAGCCTGTGGGGCATCTGGAAGAACGATCTGGGCGGCGGCCAAGCCGGCCGTCACACCCTCTGGCAGGCCGTGACCTCCGGCAACGCCTATGCGGACGGCACCGGGGAGTACGAGCAGGCCACCCTGGGCTGCTACCCCAGCTACCTCCTGGGCGTGCAGAGCCGGGTGACCGCCCCCACCTGGAGCGCGGCCCTGACCGAGCTTTCCCTGGAATCCGTGCCCAACCCCACGCCCGCCTACTTCGCCGGCACGGCCCTCTGGCAGACCGTGCCGATCCCCTTCTCGGGCAGCGGCACCCTTCAGACCTACGACGCCTCCCAGAATCGCTACTTCGACTGGAACCAGAGCCAAGCCTACCGCTTCACCCAGTCCGCCAGCGGCACCCGCACCCTCACGATGACCCCGACAGGCGGCCAGGACTTCTTCCTGGAACTGCTGGGGCCCGGCGGCCTGTGGGCCAGCAACACCGACTCGACCCTTGCCGGGCAGACCCGGACCCTCAGCCTCAGTAACCTGCCCGCAGGCGTTTACGCCGTCAGAATTCGCGCCGGTTATACATCAAACACAGGAAGCTATTCGTACACCATAAATATGAATTAAAGCCTGCCCGTCATATTGATTTATCACACTGTGGGAAACATTTAGAACCAACATCTTCTCTGCATGAGATATAAATCAGGGAGCCTCTAAAATAGAGGCTCCCCGATGAACAACAATAGCTTTGCCCAAGTGCGTATTCAACCGACTGGAACAGAATAGTTTAACACAGAAGAAATACCCTTCGATCCATCACTATAATATACAACCACATAATATGTGTAATCACCAGGAGTGGTCGGCGCATAAATTCCCAGGTCATTCGGTGACCTTGTATTATACACCCCACCTAGCCCAATATAGGATCCATCACCTTTATAAAATTCTGCTCTTATTATTGAGATTCCTGTCACCGAAGACCAAACGGCGACAACAGGACGCAGCCCATCACGCGATAAGCCAATGTTCGGTGCTGGCCCTATGGTTACAGTATTCATTACGTTAAATACATACTGGGAAGAAGGGAGAATTCGGCCACTTCTGGCATAACCAACCACATTAAATTGGTGCGATCCATCAGAATAGTACTGTGAGGCCACAGTATAATCGGAAGTAAACAAAGTATCTCCTCCGACGCTTTGTTTGAATGGGACAACAGAAGTCTTCAGTACATTATCAACATAATATTCTACCCTGATCACATCGTCCACTGTGGGTGGCGGCGTTAACACACCATAAACATAATTACGGGGTGCAGAAGAAAAGATTGATGATAATTTAATATTTCCATACAAACCGTCTGCCCACTGCGTATAAAACATTGATGGAATTGGCGCTTGCTCTACGTGTATGAAGACTTTGTATACACCTTGATCACTTTCGTACGTGTTTTGATAATCTCTTTCGTTGGCTGTCACTCCAGTCTGTGTGACAACCCGTATTTCCATTGTCTTGCCAACTTGCGAGAGGGTGGGTGTGTATGTAAATCCGTAAACCCCAGAGGAGGTGGCATTGAATGGAGGAATCATCCCTTGATTATATATAGGACTATACCCCGCCAAACTACTGCCGCCACCATCCCCTTTCCATAGCATTACTGAAACACCATTAATGGGAGCCTGGATCCCCGAGGTGTCGCCATTACAAATCCATCCTGCATAGTCTGGATATTTATCCTCAAAACCAGGTATCCTATAATAGTTTGTTTTTGTTTTTTCAGGAAATTTTAACAAATCACTCCTAAATCTAAATTTGTATACATAGGTTTTCCCGGGATTCACAGTGATATTAATTTCTCCTGGTGTTGATGGAAGTTTCAATAACTCATTTGCGCTATAGGCAGGATCCGGGTAAGGTATTGAAAATCTATAGTGGATTTCATTGTCCGCTGGTCGCGCCCGAGAGGAACAATACGAAGCTGGGGCAAGGGTAGGATTTGCAGTGGGATTTTGTCCTGTTGTTCCAGAGGAAGGAGGTGGCGGGGGTGGATCTTCAGTGATAGGTGGCATAACAGTCGAAGAAGAGTAGCACGGGGCAAAAATCCCTATTAAAACAGCAATCAACAATCCGAAACGCCTAGACATAAATTCACCTTTCTTAAAAAATGTTTCAATTATTAAATTAGTATAAATTCTGGATTTCTAATTGATATCCCCTCCGAAAGATTAATGCGGCCACATTGAAGGCAAATTTAGCACAAGCCCTGCTCTCCAAGGCTTGGATTCCGCCGAACCGTCGATTTTGAGGGGCGAATGGTAATTGTGTTCTCGGAGTAACCTAAGAAACCATGTTGCTCGGGCCGGCAAATTATGATTTGGACAGACGGACTCAGCCCCCGCCCACCAGCCGCACCACCTCCAGGCGGTCGCCCTCCCTCAGGGGGGTGGCCGCGTGGTCGGCGCGGCGGATGACCTCGCCGTTCAGCTCGATGGCGCTGCCGAAGGCGGGCAGGGCCAGCCAGGCGGCCAGGTCGGCCACCGTGGCCAGCTCCGGCGCCTCCCGGGGCTGCCCGTTCAGGACCAGCTTCACCGGGCCTCCGCCGCGGCCTGGAAGCCCCGCTCCAGGTCGGCGATGAGGTCCGGCTGGTCCTCGATGCCCACGGAGAAGCGCAGCAGGCCGTCGCTGATGCCCAGGCGGGCCTTCACCTCGGGGGCCGTCTTCAGGTGGCTCATGCTGGCGGGGTGCTGGATGAGGCTCTCCACGCCGCCCAGGCTCACCCCCCGGGTGACGACCTCCAGGGCCTCGCAGAAGCGCTGGCCCGCCAGGAGCCCGGCCCGGAGCTCGAAGCCGATCATGGCCCCGAAGCCCATCTCCATCTGGCGGGCGGCCACCTCGTGGCCGGGGTGGCCGGGGAGGCCGGGGTAGTCCACCCGGGCGACGGCCGGCTGCCAGAGCAGCCACTGGGCCAGGGCCTGGGCGTTGTCCGAGGCCCGGCGCACCCGCAGGGCCAGGGTCTTGAGGCCCCGGTGCAGGAGCCAGGCGGCCATGGGATCCAGGGTGGGCCCGAACACCTTCGTCATCTGCCAGCAGGCCACCACGTCCGCCTCGGAGCCCGCGATGACGCCCGCCACCACGTCCGAGTGGCCGGCCAGGTACTTGGTGGCCGAGGCCACGCTGAGGTCGATGCCCAGGGCCAGGGGCCTGGTGTGGATGGGGCTGGGGAAGGTGTTGTCCGCCACCGTGCGGATGCCGTGCTTCCGGCCCAGGGCCGCCACCCCCGCCAGGTCCGTGATCGCCAGCGTGGGGTTGGAGGGCGTCTCCACCCAGAGCATGCGGGTCTCGGGGCGGATCGCCGCCGCCCATTCCCCCAGGTCGAGGGTGTCCTGGATCCAGGTGACCTTCAGGCCCCGCTCCGCCTCCCAGCGGCGGATGAGCTGCTCGGTGCCCAGGTAGATGGCGGCCGGGGCCACCAGGTGGTCGCCGGCCTTCAGGAAGGCCTCGAAGACCAGGGCGAAGGCGCCCATGCCGGAGGCCGCCACCAGGGCCCGCTCGGCCCCCTCCAGCTCGGCGAGGACAGCCTCCACCTCGCTGGTGTTGGGGTTGCCCCAGCGGGTGTAGAAGGCCGGGGGCTCGATGCTGGCGGCGAATTCCGCCCCCTCCCGGTTCTCCATGAGCTGGAACACCGAGGTCTGGAAGATGGGCGTGGTCACGGCCCGCGTCGGGTTGAAGCGTTTCCCGGCGTGGATGGCGGTGGTGGTGGGTCCCCAGGGCTTGGGCATGGTCGGCTCCCGCTCTCCAGCATAGGTGGAGACGCCTCAGCGGTTCCAGAACACGATGACCAGGGCCACCACGGCGAAGACGAGCAGGGCGATCACGCGCCAGAAGGTGGGCCGGTCGTCGGGCAGGTCCACCGGGCCCCGATCCTCCAGGGCCTGACGGGTCAGCTCGTCCTCGGGTGGCGCCACGAGGGCGCGGCACTCGGCGCACCGGAAGGGTTCGCCCGGGGTCTCCACCGCATCCACGATGCAGTGCCCGCACTGACTGCAGGTGTGGCTCACCCCGGGAAGGTAGGCCTGGAGCGAGGAGGGGATCTCGTTGGACATGCCCCAGGATGGGTCCGGCCTCAGGATTTGGCGAGGATCTCGTCCAGGGCCTCGTTCACCCGGCGGGGGTCGAGCCGGCCCCCACCCGCCTTCAGGACCTGGCCCACCAGGAAGCCCTTCAGGTTGGCCCGGCCGCCCCGGATCTGGGCCACCACCTCCGGATGGGCCGCCACCACCGCCTGCACCTGCGCGGCGATGGCGCCGGGATCCGCGACCTGGGCCAGTCCCTTCCGGGCCACGACCTCCGCGGCGGCGCCCTCGCCGGCCAGGAGGGCAGGGAAGACGACCTCCCGGGCCGCCCCGAGGTTGATCGTCCCCTGGGCCACCAGCCGGATCAGCTCCGCCAGGGCCTCCGGCGCCAGGCCCAGCCCCTCGATGCCGATGCCTCGACCGTTCAGGACCCGGCTCACCTCGCCCAGCATCCAGTTCGCGGCCGCCTTGCCCTGGCCGCTGCTCCGCGCCAGGGCCTCGAAGTAGTCCGCGAAGGCGGGGCCCTGCATCAGGGTGAGGGCCTCCTCTTCGTTCAGCCCGTGGTCGGCCCGGAAGCGCCGGATCCGCGCGTCCGGCAGCTCAGGCAGGGAGGCCCGCACGGCCTCGACCTCGGCCGGGGCCACCGCCAGGGGGGGCAGGTCGGGTTCCGGAAAATAACGATAATCCATGGCCCCTTCCTTGGTCCGCTGGGCCCGGGTCTCCCCGGCCGCGGCATCCCAGCCCCGGGTTTCCTGGACCACGGCTTCGCCCCGGTCCAGGAGGGCGCCCTGGCGGGTGATCTCAAAGGCCAGGGCCTGCTTCACGAAGCGGAAGGAGTTGAGGTTCTTGACCTCCACCCGGGTGCCGAAGGCGACGGAACCACGGGGCCGCACCGAGACGTTGGCATCGCAGCGGAAGCTGCCCTCCTCCAGGTTGCCGTCGCAGATGCCCAGGAAGACCACCAGCCGATGGAGGGCCTTCAGGTAGTCGGAGGCCTCCTGGGGGCTGCGCAGGTCCGGGGCCCCCACGATCTCCAGGAGGGGCACGCCGGCCCGGTTCAGGTCCACGTGACTCACCGCGTCGCTCCATTCGTGGCTGCTCTTGCCGGCGTCCTCCTCCAGGTGGGCCCGCTCGATCCGAACCCGCACCAGCCCCTCTCCTCCCCGGGCCGCGGGATCCCCCGGGATCTCCAGGGTCCCGCCCTCCACCAGGGCCACCGGGCCCTGGGTGATCTGGTAGCCCTTGGGCAGATCCGGATAGACGTACTGCTTCCGGTAGAAGGTGCTGGCGGGCTGGATGCGGGCGTCCACCGCCACCCCCAGGACCAGGGCCTGGCGCACGGCTTCGGCGTTGAGGGCCGGCAGGGCCCCGGGGAGGCCCAGGCAGACGGGGCAGGTGAGGCTGTTCGGCGGGGCCCCGTAGGCGTTCCGGCAGGCGCAGAAGAGCTTGGTCCGCGTCCGGAGCTGGACGTGGACCTCGAGTCCGATGACGGCTTCCATCCCTGGCTGCATGGCCCTCCCGTTCCTACTTCCCCAGACAGAATCCGTTGAACACCTGGTCCAGGGCACTCTCGGCCCGGTCCTCCCCCGTGAGGCGGGCCAGGAGTCCCCAGGCCCCCTGGAGCAGGGAGGCCGGCAGCTCCGGCGGGCAACCGGGGTCGAGTTCCAGGAGCAGGTCCACCTGCCGGGCCAGGTCCTCCAGCAGCGCCATCTGGCGCCCCGTGGCCAGGGCCCCCAGGCAGGCGTCCGGCGCCAGGCCACCCAGAAGCCGCGCCTTCAGGACCCCCTCGAGGGCGTCCAGGTCGCCCGTGAGGGCGGACACGACCACGGCCCCCGCCGGGGTGGCCCCGGGCAGATCACCCATGGTCCGCACCTCCACCACCTTGCCCGCGAAGGGGGCCAGGGCTCGATCCAGGGCGGGCCCGGAGGAACCCTCCCCCGGGGGCACCAGATGCAGCACCAGGTCGGCCGCCTCCAGGACGGGCCGGACCCGGGCCACCCCCAGGCGCTCCACGGGATCCTCCGTGTCCCGCAGGCCGGCGGTGTCGTAGAGGCGGAGGGGCAGGCCCCGCCACTCGCAGCGGACCTCCAGGACGTCCCGGGTGGTGCCGGGGCTGTCGGTGACGATGGCCCGGTCCTCCCCGGCGAGGGTGTTGAAGAGGGTGCTCTTCCCGGCGTTGGGGCGTCCGGCCAGGGCCAGCCGCAGGCCATCCCGCAGGTGGCCGGCGGCCCGGGCGCGACGCTGTTCCACGTGGAACCGCTCCCGGAGGGGCGCCAGCCCGGTCTTCAATTTCATGAAATCAATCGAGATGTCTTCCTCGTCCCCATAGTCCACGGCGGCCTCGGCCAGGGCCATCCAGGGGGCCAGGGTGGCCCTGGCTTCGGCGATCCAGGGGGGCAGGGCCCCGGCCCGGGCCTGGGCCAGGCGGATCTGGGTGTCCGTCTCCGCGCCCACCAGGTCGCGGAGGGCCTCCACCTCCAGGAGGCCCTGCCGGCCGTTCAGGAGGGCCCGGCGGGTGAACTCCCCGGGCTCCGCCAGCCGGATGCCAAGGGCCCCCAGGCCCTCCAGGAGGCGCTGGACGAGGAGGGGGTTGCCGTGGACCTGGAGCTCCACCACATCCTCGCCCGTGTAGCTGGCCGGGGCGGGGAAGGAGAGGACCAGGGCCCGCTCCCGGAAGCCGGCCCAGACCAGGGTGCGCAACGCAGCCCGGCGGGGCGGAGGAAGGACCAGGAGGGGGTGGAGCCTCGCCGCCAGGTCCGGGCCCGAGACCCGCACCACCGCCACGGCCGAGGGCAGCAGGGGGGTTGCAGGGGCGCAGATGGGATCGGAAGGGCGGAGGGCCACGCCGGCAGTGTACCGGCTACTTCCGGAACACCCTCACGGGCTTGAAGGTGCCGGTCCCCTCGCTCTCAGTGCCCAGACCCTCTTCGCGGCTGACGACGAGGTGGACCCAGCGGCGTTCCCGGGCACTGAGGGCGCCCAGGGTGTGGCTGCCCAGCTCCCGCGCCCGCTCGGAGGCCAGGCGGCCCATGGCCATGACCTCCTGCATGCGGAAGAGCCGGGCGCCCTTCACGTCGAGGTAGGCCAGCCGGGTGTCCTCCCGCTCGCCCTGGGCCTCGTGGACGAGGAACTGGAGGGCATCGAGGGCTTGGCCGCGGCTGGCGGCCAGCCAGTCGGCATCCGGGCCGGACACCAGCAGGCGGTTGGGGAAGGCCTCCTCGTCGCCGGAGGGCTGGTACCGGGCCTCCACCTTGAGGCCCAGGAGGCCCGTCCAGCGGGCGATCAAGTCGGGGACGGCATCCAGGCTGGCGTGCTGCTTCGGCATGGGATCCTCCTCACACCTTGATGGGCTGGGGCACGTAGTTCCGCTTCACCCACCAGGTCTGCGCGATGCCGATGAGGTTCGAGGCGAAGTAGTAGATGATCACGCCGGACGGCAGCTTGGCGAACATCACCATCATCATCACGGGCATGAGGATCATCATCATCTTCCGCTGGGCGGGATCCCCGGTGACGGGGGTCATGGCCTGCTGCACGAACATGGAGGCCCCCATCAGCACCGGATAGATGTAGTAGGGATCATGCATGGACAGGTCATGGATCCACCCGAAGAAGGGAGCGTGGCGCAGCTCGAACACGGAGTGGAGCATGGACCAGAAGGCCAGGAAGACCGGCATCTGGAGCAGCATGGGCAGGCAGCCACCCATGGGGTTGTGGCCGTTCTTCTTGTAGAGCTCCATGAGCTCCTTCTGCATCTCGGCCTTCTTCGTCATGTCGCTGCCGAACTTCTCGTACTTGGCCTGGAGGGCCTTCTGGTGCGGCTCGAAGTCCTTCATGCGGAGCATGTTGACGGTCTGCTTCGAGTTCAGGTGCCAGGTCGCCAGCCGCAGGAAGACGGTCAGGATCACGATCGACCAGCCCCAGTTGCCCACCACGACCTGGATCTTCTGGAGGACCCAGAAGAACAGCTGGGCCACGGCGCCGAAGAAGCCGTAGTCGATGACCCGGGCGAAGGGCTTCTCGAAGGCCTCGAGGGGGGCGGCCTGCTTGGGGCCCAGATACAGGCTCGCGGTGATCCGCCCGCCTTCCGGGGCCAGGGTGTAGCCGGTTTCATCCCGGCCCGCCAGGCGGGGCAGCTTCCAGAGGGCGGCGAAATACTGGTTGGTCTGGGCCTTGGGATCCTTGTCCAGGCCAGCATCCAGGCCCAGCCGCGCCTCCGCGGGGGGCAGCACCTTCCGCTTGGCGCCCAGGAAGCTGAAGAAGGGGTCGTGCAGCATGTCGAGCCAGGTCACGGCCTCGATCTTCTTGTCGGTGAGGGTGAAGACACGGCCCAGGTGCTCCACGGGCTTCAGGTCCGCGGGCAGGGTCAGGAGCTGGAGATGGGTGCCCTGGGGCAGAGTGCCTTCCAGGGACAGGGTGTACCCCTGGCGGGGCACGCGATAGGCCAGGCGGGCGCCCTGGGTGTTCTCGAAGACCACGGTGATGGCGTCCGGCCCCGCCTCTTCGTGGACCGACTGGAAGGCGGCGCCCCTCAGGGCCCCCAGGCCCGGGAAGCCCTCGGGGAAGAAGGTGGTGCCGTCCTGCAGCCACACGGCCTGCTGGAGGGAAGCCGTGGCCACCTGCCAGGTGAGCTTCAGGTCGGAGGTCACGACCGTGTGCGTGGCGGCCAGGTCCACGGCGGGCGCCGCCGCGGGAGGGGTGGCGGGGGCGGCCGTGGCGGCGCTCGCGGGCGTGGCGGGGGCCGGGGCGGCCTGCTCCGCGATCACGGGCGGCTTCACCTGCTTCGCGTAGTGGGAGCTGAGCCAGATCTGGCCGCCGAAGAGGGCCAGGGTTCCCAGGATGAACAGGAGGACGTTGCGGTTGCTCATGGTTGGCCCGTGGGTGCGAGACGGCGCAGGGCCAGCCGCAGCTGGCCCTCGATGTCCTGGATGGAGAGGCGGTCGAGGGGCGGGCCCTTGCGGATGGGGCGGACCCAGACCACCCAGGGGGCCTGGAGACGGGCGCCCGCGCTCAGGAAAGCCATGCGCACCCGGCGTCGGAACCGGTTGCGGCGCACCGCCGGTCCGGACTTCCGGGAGGTCGTGACCAGCAGGAGGGGCAGCTCAGCTCCCTGCAGGTGCCAGGCCCGGATGTCGAGCAACGCATCCGGCCCCAGCAAGGGCCGGGGCAGGGCGGAGGGAACCGCATGATCCGAGTGCCGGACAGTCCGGAAGCGGCCCTTGAAGATCACGGGGGCGGAACCCAGGCGGCCTGGGTTCAGACCGCCAGGACGTGGCGGCCCTTGGCGCGGCGCCGCTTGAGCACCAGACGGCCGTTCTTGGTCTTCATCCGGCTGAGGAAGCCGTGGGTCTTGGCGCGGCGGCGATTGTTCGGCTGGAAGGTACGCTTCATGATTCCACCTCGGGGCCCCCTCCCGGGGAGGAGGACGAACCTTCGAGCCTATCAGTCCTGGCCCTCCCGCTCAAGGGCGTTTCTGGCCTTCCATCCCCCCCCCGTGGTGCTAGATTGGGATCCCCCCCGCAGGCCAGGCGAGGCCCCGGCGCGAAGCGCCCCGGCGAGAGGCGTGTCGCGTCCCGTCGTCCCCGCCCTGCCGTTCCTGGTGAATCCATGCCCACCCCCGATCCCGACATCCTCTGGGAGACCATCCGACAGGGACTGTCCAAGCAGCTCCCCGAGGCCAGCTTCAAGGAGTGGATCGTCCCCTGCCAGCCCCTGCGCCTGGAAGAGGACGCGCTCTGGATCCAGGTGCCAAGCCCCGCCGCCAAGCTCTGGATCGAGCAGCAGCTCCCCGAGGAGTTCAACGATGCCCTGGCCCAGGGGGGCCTCGGCGATCTCCGGCTGGTCTTCCAGGTATCAGGCGCCGGTCCCGCGGTGCCCAAGGCCGCCGCCCGCCCTTCGCCCCTCGCCACCGCCGGGTCCTCCGAGCCGGCCGTGGCCTTCCCGCACCTGTTCCACCGCTACACCCTGGATCGCTTCGTGGTGGGCCCCGGCAGCCAGCTGGCCTTCGCCGCGGCCAAGGCCGTGGCCGACAACTACGGCAAGGCCGCCACGCCCTTGAACATGAACCCCCTGTTCATCTACGGCGGCGCGGGCCTGGGAAAGACCCACCTGATGGTGGGCATCGGCAAGGAGATCCAGTCCCGCCATCCCCACCTGCGGGTGGCCTACCTCAAGGTGGACAACTTCTTCAACGAGCTCACGGTGGCCATCAAGGCCAGGAACACCGAGCCCATGCGGAAGAAATACCAGCAGAACGATGTGCTGCTGCTCGACGATGTGCAGACCCTGGGGAAGATGGAACGCACCCAGGAGGAGATCTTCTACATCCTCGAATACCTGCTCCAGCACGGGAAGCAGATCATCCTCACCTCGGACAAGCCGCCCCAGCGCCTGGAGGGCTGCCACGAACGCCTCATCACCCGCTTCAAGTGGGGGCTCACCGCCGACATCCAGCCGCCGGACTTCGAGACCCGCATCGCCATCCTGAAGAAGAAGCTGGAGGACGCCGATTTCAAGGGCCTACCCCCCGTGCCGGAGGATGTGCTGACCTTCATCGCCCACAAGGCCAAGGGGAGCGTCCGGGACCTGGAGGGCTTCCTCACCCGCGTGATCTTCCAGGCCAGCCTCATCGGCGTGCCGCCCACCCTGGAGGTGGCCCACGCGGCCTTCCAGGGCCAGAGCGGGGAGGAGCCCACCGCGGCCATCCCGCCGGAGCGCATCTACCGCATGACGGCGGAAACCTTCAACGTGCCCTTCGTGGACCTCATGAAGAAGCGCTCCCGGCAGCAGACCATCATGGTGCCCCGCCAGGTGGCCATGTACCTGGCCCGGGAGATCGCCTCGCTGCCCTTCACGGACATCGGGCGCTCGTTCAACATGCACCATTCCACTGTGATGAACGCCATCGACTCCGTGAAGCAGCGCATGACCCGGGACCAGGAATTCCACAGGATGGTCCAGGCCCTGCTGAACAGCATCCATTGAGCATGCTCGTCTTGTGGAACCACTCCGCAGCCCTCCGCAACCGGAAGTCCACAGTTCCCCCTGCCGGCCGGTTCCAGTCCTCCCCTGGGACGCGGATCCACAGTCCTGGACACGATTCCCGCAGGCTGCCACCGCCCGGAAAACTCCGTTAAGATAGGGCTTTGACGCTCCAATCCACAGGCACCGCCCGTCCTCAGCATCATCAAGGGTGATTCATGAATCTTCAGCTACAGGTATCCAAGGATCGTCTGGATCGCACCCTGGGCATCCTGAAGCACGCCCTCGACCGGCGCGTGACCCTGCCCATCCTCCAGCACATCCTCGTGGACATCCGGCCCAAGGAGGTCGTGCTGAAGGCCACGGACATGGAGCTGGCCTTCGAGGCCACCGTGCCCGGAGAGGGCCAGGGCCAGTGGACCATGGCGGTTCCCGGCAAGAAGTTCATCGAGACCGTGCGGGTATTCCCGGAGGGCATCCTGAGCCTGGAGTGCCCCGAAGCCGGCGGCCGACTGTGGCTCCGCGCCAAGGGCATGAACTCCGAGCACAACATCCAGCCCGGCGAAGGTTTCCCGGAGCTGCCCGCCCCGGCCAAGGAACTGCCGGTGGTGCGGATCCCCGTGCTGCGCTTCAAGCGAGCCATCCAGCTGGGCTCCATCGCCGTCAGCAAGGACGCCACCAAGCCCACCCTCTCCGCCGTGCTGGTGCACCTCTCCAAGCACCACGTCCGCGTGGTCTCCACGGACGGCTTCCGCCTGGCCGTGGCCGAGGTCCCCTGCGACACGAAGCTGAACGACGAGGTCCGCCTCATCGTGCCCAAGCGGGCCCTGGACCTGATCCCCACCCTGCTGGGCGACGAGGGCGAGGTGGAGCTCTGTTGGGATGGGACCACCCTCTACCTCGACCAGCCGGGCCTGAAGTTCAGCACCCGCCTCGTGACCGGGAACTATCCCGCCTACGAGAAGGTGCTGCCCGCCGAGCTGCCCAAGAAGGTCATCCTCGACCGCGAGGTCTTCCTTCGCACCCTGCGTTTCGTGGGCCTGAAGAAGGACGACTACAACAAGAACGTGCGGTTGTTCTACGAATTCCCCAACCTCCGCACGGTCTTCCAGCACCCCGACGAGGGCGTGAACCAGGCCACCCTGCCGTTCTCGGGCGAGGAGCAGCCCTTCGAGCTGGCCTTCAACATCGACTACCTCACCGAGCTGCTGGAGCGGCTGCCCGGGGAGGAGGTGGTCTACCAGTTCAAGGACGAGGTGGGCCAGGGCGTCTTCATGTCCCCCAGCCTGGAGGATTTCAGCTTCCGTTACGTCCTCATGCCGGTGCGCTTCGCCAACAGCGCCACCGCCTGATCCGCCCCGCATTCCACAGCACCCGAAGCACCCGACAAAGCGAGTTTTGATGTCCGAAGAAGTCCTCAGCGCACGTGTCCACACCCCCCAGGAATCCGACAGCTACACCGCCGACAACATCACGGTTCTGCGCGACCTCGAGGCCGTGCGGAAGCGCCCCGGCATGTACATCGGCGATACCGACGATGGCAGCGGCCTGCACCACATGGTCTACGAGGTGGTGGACAACGCCGTCGACGAGGCACTGGCCGGCTTCTGCAAACGCGTGGACGTGGTCCTGCACGGCGACGGGAGCTGCAGCGTCGAGGACGACGGCCGCGGGATCCCGGTGGACATCCACAAGGAGGAGGGCCGCAGCGCCGCGGAAGTGATCATGACGGTGCTCCATGCCGGCGGGAAGTTCGACAACACCAGCACGGAGGGCAAGAACGCCTACAAGGTGTCCGGCGGCCTCCACGGCGTGGGCGTGTCCTGCGTGAACGCCCTCTCGAGCAAGCTCTGGCTCACGGTCTGGAAGGACGGCCAGGAGCATGCCATGACCTTCAGCCAGGGGAAGGCCGACGCCCCCCTGGCGGTGGTGGGCCCCACGGCCCGCCGGGGCACCCGGGTGCGTTTCATGCCCGATCCCGAGATCTTCAACAACGTCCTGGACTTCAGCTTCGAGATCCTCAGCCAGCGCCTGCGCGAGCTCAGCTACCTCAACCAGGGCGTCCACATCCGCATCACCGACGAGCGGACGGGCGACACCCACGACTTCATGAACGCGGGCGGCATCGGCGCCTTCGTGGAGCACCTGAACCGCAACAAGGTGGTCCTCCACAAGCCCCCGATCTTCATCAAGGACGAGAAGCAGGACACCACCGTGGAGGTGGCCCTCCAGTGGAACGACTCCTACCAGGAGACGCTCTACTGCTTCACCAACAACATCCGCAACCGGGACGGCGGCGCGCACCTGGAGGGCTTCCGGGCCGCCATGACCCGCGTCATCAACACCTACGCAGAGAAGAACAACCTGCTGAAGTCCGCCAAGGTGAGCCTCTCCGGCGAGGACGTCCGCGAGGGACTTACGGCCGTCATCAGCGCCAAGGTCCCTGATCCCAAGTTCTCCAGCCAGACCAAGGACCGTCTCGTCTCCTCGGAGGTGAAGGGCATCGTCCAGACCATCGTCTACGACAAGCTCTCCAGCTTCTTCGAGGAGAATCCCCGGGAGGCCAAGGCCATCCTGGAGAAGGCCATCGAGGCGGCCCGGGCCCGCGAGGCGGCCCGCAAGGCCCGCGAGCTGACCCGCCGCAAGGGCGCCCTGGATGGGGGCGGCCTGCCCGGCAAGCTGGCGGACTGCCAAGAGAAGGACCCGGCCCTCAGCGAGATCTTCCTGGTGGAGGGCGACTCCGCCGGCGGCTCCGCCAAGCAGGGCCGCCACCGCGCCACCCAGGCCATCCTGCCACTGCGGGGCAAGGTGCTGAACGTGGAGAAGGCCCGCTTCGACAAGGTCCTGGGCAACAACGAGATCCGGCTCCTCATCCAGGCCTTCGGCACGGGCATCGGCAAGGAGGAGTTCAAGGTTGAGAACCTCCGCTACCACAAGATCATCCTGATGACCGACGCGGACGTGGACGGTTCCCACATCCGCACCCTGCTGCTCACCTTCTTCTACCGCCAGATGCCGGAGCTGGTGTTCCGCGGCCACCTCTACATCGCGCAGCCGCCGCTCTACAAGGTCAAGAAGGGCAAGACGGAGAAATACCTCAAGGACGAGCGGGCCCTGGAGGAGTTCCTCTTCCAGAAGGCCCTGGATGGCTGGACTCTCACCCTGCCGGACGGCACCGAGCACAAGGGCGCCACCCTGGTGCGCGAGATGAAGAAGTGGGGGGAGGTCCAGCAGCTCTTCGGCAAGCTGGACCGCCGCGGCTACGCCCGGCCCCTGGTGCAGGCCCTCCTGAACGAGGGCATCCTGGATGCGGACCGCTTCGCCACCCGGGAAGCCCTGGCGCAGCTGGCCGACGCCATCACCCGGCAGAAGCTCGGCACCTGCGAGATCGAGACCACCGAGGCCGTGGAGCTGCCGGCCCAGGGCGAGGATCCCGCGATCATGATCCCCGCCAGCCACCGGCTGCGGGTGGTGCGCATGCACCTGAGCCGTCCCATCACCCTCTGGATCGACAGCCAGGTGGCCCACTGGGGCGAGTTCCGCCGCCTGGCCTCCCTCCAGGTCGAGCTGGCGGCGTTCCGGGGGGGCGAGCTGCGGCTCCGCCGCCTGAAGGACGTCAAGGAGGGGGCCAAGGAGAAAGACGAGGAGGGCGAGGAGGGCCCGACGAAGCTCGGCAAGGAGCAGGTGTTCACCGATCCCGAGGCCATGCTGGCCATGGTCCTGGAGGAGGGCAAGCGGGGTCTCGGCATCCAGCGCTACAAGGGGCTGGGCGAGATGAACCCCGAACAGCTCTGGGAGACCACCATGGATCCCGAGCGCCGCACCCTGCTCCAGGTCCGGGTGGACGACGCGGTGGAGGCCGACGAGATCTTCACCATCCTCATGGGCGACGCCGTGGAACCCCGCCGGCGCTTCATCGAGAACAACGCCCTCCTGGCGGAGAACATCGACATCTAAGTTTCGCATCCCCAAGATGTCGAATCGCGTTCCACGTAGAACATCGGAAGTGACATGAGTCGAATCGAGCCCCTGGAAATCGAAAAGGAAATGCGGAAGTCCTACCTGGACTACGCCATGAGCGTCATCGTGGGCCGGGCGCTGCCCGATGTCCGCGACGGCCTCAAGCCCGTGCACCGCCGCGTGCTCTACGCCATGAAGGAGTCCGGGAACGAGTGGAACCGGGCCTACAAGAAGTCCGCCCGCACTGTGGGTGACGTGATGGGTAAGTACCATCCCCACGGCGACTCGGCCATCTACGACACCATGGTCCGCATGGCCCAGCCCTTCTCCATGCGCCACGTCCTGGTGGACGGGCAGGGGAACTTCGGGTCCATCGACGGCGATTCCGCGGCGGCCATGCGCTACACCGAGGCCCGGCTCTCGCGGCTCTCCAACGAGCTCATGGGGGACATCGACCAGGAGACGGTGGACTTCGGGCCCAACTACGACGGCAGCCTGGAGGAGCCCCTCGTCCTGCCGGCCCGCTTCCCGAACCTCCTTATCAACGGCGCCCAGGGCATCGCCGTGGGCATGGCCACCAGCATCCCCCCCCACAACCTGCGGGAATGCTGCGGCGCCCTCATGGCCCTCATCGACCACCCCGAGATCGGCCTGGACGTGCTCATGACGCACATCCAGGGGCCGGACTTCCCCGGCGGCGGCCTCATGCTGGGCACCGAGGGGGTGGTGGACGCCTACCGCACGGGCCGCGGCCGCTGCGTGGTGCGGGCCAAGTCCCATGTGGAGCAGATCCGGCGGGCGGGCGACCGGGAGCAGCTGGTCTTCACCGAGCTGCCCTACCAGGTGAACAAGGCCACCCTCATCGAGAAGATCGCCGAGCTGGTGCGGGACAAGAAGATCGACGGCATCAGCGACCTGCGGGACGAGTCCGACCGCGAGGGCATCCGGCTGGTGGTGGAGCTGAAGAAGAACGAGCCCAGCGACATCGTCCTGAACCAGCTCTACCAGCAGACCCAGCTCCAGAACAGCTTCCCCATCACCATGCTGGCCATCGTGAACGGCCAGCCCCGCATCTGCACCCTGCGGGAGATCCTCCAGGAGTTCATCGGCTTCCGCCGCGAGGTGGTCACGCGCCGCACCCTCTTCCAGCTGAGGAAGGCCGAGGAGCGCCACCACATCCTGCTGGGCCTGAAGATCGCGCTGGACCATCTGGATGCCGTCATCAAGCTCATCCGCGCCGCCAAGACCCCCGAGGAGGCCAAGGCCGGCCTCATGGCCGGCGCCTTCGCCACCGCCGCGGCCCTCAAGAAGGACCCCAGCCTCTGCCTCTCGGCCCTGCAGGCCCAGGCCATCCTGGACATGCGCCTCCAGCGCCTCACGGGCCTGGAGCGGGACAAGATCCTGGCCGAGCTGGCCGAGATCGAGGCCCTCATCAAGCGCCTGCACGCCATCCTGGAGGACGAGACGCTGCTCCTGAAGGTCATCAAGGAGGAGCTGCAGCAGGTGGCGGACCAGTTCGGGGAGGTCCGCCGCACGGAGATCGTGGGCTACAGCGGCGAGATCCGCATGGAGGACGTGGTCCCGGACGACCCCATGGTCGTGACCATGTCCAAGGCCGGCTACATCAAGCGCACCGACCTCACCGCCTACCGCCGCCAGCGCCGGGGCGGGAAGGGCAAGGTGGGCATGAAGACCAAGGACGAGGACTTCGTCGAGCAGCTCTTCATGACCAAGGCCCACGACACCCTCATGGCCTTCACCGACAAGGGCATCGTGTACGCCCTCAAGGTCTACGACCTGCCCGAAGCCGCCGCCTCCACCCGAGGCAAGCACATCCGCAACCTCATCTCCCTCAAGGACGGGGAGAACGTGGTCACCCTCATGGCCCTCCGCGACTTCCCCGAGGGGGAGTACCTGGTCTTCGCCACCAGCGACGGCACGGTGAAGAAGTCCAGCCTGGCGGCCTACGCCAACATCCGGGCCAACGGCCTCATCGCCCTCAACATCGACGACGGCAACACCCTGGTCACCGTGCGCCGCTCCACGGGCACCCAGCAGATCGTCCTGGCCACGGCCCAGGGCAAGGCCATCCGGTTCCCCGAGGAGGATGTGCGTGCCACGGGCCGTGCCACCACGGGCGTCCGCGGCATGAAGCTGGCGAAGGGCGACCACATCGTGGACATGGAGGTGGCGGACTCCCTGCCGGACCTGCCGGAAGGCGTGGAGCCCGACGAGAGCACGGAGGACCACGGCATGCTGCTCACGGTCTGCGAGAAGGGCTTCGGCAAGCGCAGCCTGCTCCAGGACTACCGGCTCCAGGGCCGGGGCGGCACGGGCGTCATCAACATCCGCGCCGGGGTCCGCAACGGCCAGGTGGTGGGCTTCAAGCTGGTCAAGCCCGGGGAGGGCTGCCTCCTCATCAGCCAGGAGGGCATGGTCATCCGCTTCCTCATCGACGAGGTCCGCAAGACCGGCCGCAACGCCCAGGGTGTCAGCCTCCTCAAGCTGGCCAGCGCGGAGGACCGTGTCGTGGGGCTGGCCAAGATCGACGCTTCCGCCATGGCCCTCGACGAGGAGGAGGAGCTGATCGAGAGCGAAGCGGGCCACCCCGGTCCCGACGAGAGCGGTCAGCAGCCGAAGCTGGATCTGTGATCATCCGGGGGCCCGCGCTGGCGCGCACCCCCGGACCCTCGCGCAACGGACCGGCAGAGCCGGTCCTTTGCCTGTTCCCCTACAGGTAGGGACCCCAGTCCCCGTTCGTCAGTTCCGTGGCGTGCCGTTCCAGGCGGGGCAGGCGTTCCACATGGAACACGTAGGCCCAGGCCAGGTAGCGGTGGCCTCCCAGGAGGAGCACGGGCCGGATCTCCCGGCTGAAGCGGTCCTCCTCCACGCCCTCGAGGGCGTCCAGATCGGCCAGGGCCGCCTCCAGGTCCGCCGCATCGCCGTAGCCCACGAAGTCGCCCACCACCCATCCCGGTCCCGGGGGCGGGGCAGGGGGTTCGGGCCCGGGCACCAGGGCGGGGAAACCCTCGGGCAGGTGGAAGAGCCGCCCCGGCAGCCAGGCCCGGGTCATCCCCTCGGGGTGGGTGCGCTGGAGCCAGGCGTGCCGGGAGCCACCCTCCCGCAGCGGCCCGTACACGAACAGCCCATCCGCCTCGACCATGGTTCCCCCCGCCAGAAGAACATACCGCCAAAGCGCAGGGCGCTTTGGCGGCAGGCGGAGCGGAGAGCCGGAGGGAGGACTATTCCGGGATCGGGAACTGGTCCGTGAGGTGGAAGACCTCCTGCTTGATCCGGGCGAAGGTGCTCTCGTCGGCCCGGTGGCGCAGGGTGGCATCGATGAAGCGGGCGATCTGATCCATCTCCTCCTCCTTCATGCCCCGGGTGGTGAGGGCGGGGCTGCCCAGGCGGATGCCCGAGGGCTTGAGGGGCGGGTTGGGGTCGAAGGGGATGCCGTTCTTGTTGATGGTCATGCCGGCCCGGTACAGGCAGTCCTCGGCCTCGTGGCCCAGGAGCCCGTGGTCCCGCAGGTCCACCAGGAACATGTGGTTGTCGGTGCCGCCGCTGATGATGCGCCAGCCGCGCTCCTGCAGGCCCTTCGCCAGGGCATGGGCATTGCGGATGACCTGGCCGCTGTAGGCCTTGAAGTCGGGCTGCTGGGCCTCGTGGAAGGCCACGGCCTTGGCGGCGATGACGTGCATGAGGGGGCC
>Ga0079306_1000865_pt1 | contig 23675 bp, 24 predicted proteins | sample Methanotroph_Enr_FD_79181 | JGI IMG/M metagenome (GOLD analysis project Ga0079306, IMG submission 79181) | Enriched soil microbial communities from Old Woman Creek wetland in Ohio, USA - Methanotroph_Enrichment_5 | ecosystem: Environmental > Terrestrial > Soil > Wetlands | place: USA: Ohio...
ACGTTCAACTTCCAACGCCCAACGTCGAATTGAAGAGAAAAGAGAAAACTGAACAGATTAATGTTCAATGTCTAAGAATAGTGCGTAAGTGCCAAAGTGCGTATGTGCTTCGAAGAGCAGAAGACAGAATACAGGAGTCAGGATATTAGAAGGTGCTTAGTGCGAAGAAATACAGAGGAATCGCTGCGAGAACTTATTATTGGCTGGGTACCAGCCTGCGCGGGTATGACAAGTCGGTGGGGAGTTGTGGTTTTGGTTTGTTGTCTGCTAGCTGTTGCGGGGTGTTCGAAGGACGGCGGGGCGACGGATGAGAATGTGTCGGTGCCAAGCGGTGATCCCGCGTTTACTGCGATTGGGGATTCGTGGGTGATAGATAACGCCAATGTAATGAGCAGGGAGGCTGTGGGGCAAGCGAGTTCGGTGTGCCAGGGTTTGCAAGATTCTGGTTTGGCTGAGGTGGTGGTGCTGGTGCAGAACGGAGTGAAACATCCGGCGGATTACGCAACGCATTATGGCAGGTGGCTTAAACTGGGCAAGAAGGGTTTGAGCGGGGAAGGGGGCAATAATGGGATCGTGTGGCTCATACGTCCCGACGCGAATGATAAAATGACCTATTCGATCGGGCGGGGACTGCCAAAGCTGACGAGCGGGCACATGGTGGATATAATGAATAAAGCCAGTGAATATTTTAATTTCGGCAATTATGATATGGGTGTTTCGGTAATTGTAAACGAAACGAGCAAGACGGTAAACGAACTCTATGGAAAGAGAGGAAAGCAATGAAAATAGTTTTATCAGTGATATTGATCGTTGTAGTTGTTTTGGCAGTTGTGGTTGGGATGATGTATTTGGGCAGGTATAACACGCTGGTGAACCTGCAGGAAAGGGTAAATGAGGGCAAGAGCAGGGTTGCTTCGGCTGTGAATATGAGTTCGCAGAAGATGAAATCGGTGTGGGCGCTGGCGGATCAGGAAGGAATACTGGAAAAGGAAACGTATACGGGAGTTGCGCAGGCGCGATCAGGTTATGAGGCGAGCCAAAAGGAATTTGCGAAGGCGAACAGCAGCGGCAAGGCTTCGATACTGGATATGACCAAGCTGGGTACCAGTTATGGGCAGGCATTGGTGAATGTGAGGGTGGCGTTCGAGGCGTACCCGCAATTGCGGACGACCGAAACTTACCAAAAAGCGATGGCGTCGGTCGAGGAGGGATATAATGAAATCAAGACTGCGCTGGATGACTGGATCGGCCAGATCCGGGGGTATAATCAGTACAGGCGGTCGCTTGTGACGAATATGTTTGCGAATATTTTCGGTTGGGAGTTTCCAAAGCGGATACAGTATTACGAGGGCGGGATCAAGGAGCCGGAGCAGATACAGGTGCCTTCGGAGGGGATCAATCCGAGGAATAAATAGGCGCGAAAGAGAAGACAGAAGACAAAATAAGAATTCATCGCAGAGGAACAATTTCAAAATTGTTGCGGGTTGCGAGTTACGGGTTGCGGGTTAAAAATGAAATGAATCCTGGCGAGATGGTTTCTTGAAAACTTTTTTATTGTACTCAAACTGACTGGGGGGCGGTGGTTGAGAATAAGCTTGCCTGTACATTGAAATTATCTACAATCTGGGTTGGGGAGTACGGTTCAAATTTTTTGGCTGGTATGTACGAACTAATTTTCGTGTTCAGACGTAAGTGGTACTATTAATACTATTTAGCGGATAGGAATAGCGAGCAGGAATAGAACGAAAGATATGTAATAAATTATATAGGAGAGTATAGGATGAAATTTGGGAAAGCAGGATTAGTTTTGGCGGTAATTTGCATATCTCTTGCAAATACAAGTATTTGGGCTGTTGATGGTGCATCCAATAGTGCCGGCGCTCTCAAAGAGAGCGGGTCGGTTTTTGCGCGGATAGCCAAGTCGGCTTCGCCAGCTGTAGTGAGCGTGAGCATGGAAAAGCAGGTTGACGTGGGTCAGGGCGGGGAAGTATTCGGCGGGGGTGAAGATTTTGGGGACTTACTTGAGAAATTTTTTGGGCCACAGGGTCCGCAGGGGCCCCGTTTCAATGTTCCCCAACAGCCGAGGCAGCAACAAAAGAGACGTGTCCGCGGGCAGGGCAGCGGGTTTGTGATTACAACAAATGGTTATATCTTAACAAATAATCACATGGTTTCGGGAGTTGATAGTGTGACGGTTAAATTTACCGACGGCAGGGAGATGAAAGCCAAGGTGATCGGGACCGATGCTCCTACCGATCTCGCGGTAATTAAAGTGGATGCCAACGATCTGCCGGTGCTTGAGCTTGGGGATTCTGACAAGCTGCAGGTTGGCGAATGGGTGGTAGCGATAGGCAACCCGTTCGGGCTGACAAGTACTGTGACAGCGGGAATAGTGAGTGCCAAGGGCAGGAGCGGGTTCAATATAACTGCTTACGAGGATTTCATTCAGACCGACGCGGCGATCAATCCGGGCAATTCGGGCGGGCCATTGCTGAATATCGACGGCAAGGTGGTGGGAATCAATACGGCGATATTGAGTCAGAGCGGCGGAAATATGGGTATAGGTCTTGCCATACCGATCAGCATGGCCAAGAATGTGTATAAGCAGTTGATTGAAAAGGGTTCGGTGACGCGCGGGTATATGGGTATTGTGCCGCAGCAGATCACATCGGACTTTGCCAAGAAGCTGGGCCTGGCGACAGATAAAGGCATACTGGTTGGTGATGTAAGCCCGGATTCGCCGGCGGAAAAGGCTGGTCTTAAACGGGGCGATGTTATTACTGAAATGAACGACGAAGTGACGGATGACGTGACAGCGTTTCGGAATCATGTGGCGATGCTTGAGCCTGAGTCTAAAGCGACGTTGATCGTAGTGAGTGAAGGCAAGGAGAAGACGATCACAATTACGATAGGCAAACTCCCTACCCAGACTGAAGATCAGGGCAAGGGCGGCGAGGAAGATAACAGCAACAAAATCGGTATCAAGGTGCAGAATCTTACCGAGGACCTGGCGAGCAGATTCGGATACAAGGAAACCAAGGGCGTAATAGTTATTAGCGTAGAAGAGGATTCGCCGGCGGCAGATGAAGGTTTGGTGCCCGGGTCGCTTATACTTGAGGTGGACAGGGTGCCTGTTGCGAATACGGATGAGTTCGCAAAGGCGCTGCGGAAGTCGAAGGATTCGGTGCTTCTGCTGGTTAAGCAGGGTGAGTATACGAGGTATGTCTTAATAAAACTCTAGGAATTAGAGATTAGTGATTAGAGATTAGTATCCGAGAATAGAGGGCCGGAATTGGAACCGGCCCTTTTTCTATGCGTAAAATTCATTGTTAGTGACGGATTTATTTGATAGTATTGTGCGACTATGAAAATGAAATTAACAAGATACGGTATGCCGCAAGTTGCGTTTTATCCGGCAATTGTGGGATTAGTGATGCTGCTAGTGCTTTGCCTGCCATTGCCGCGAGTGGTTTGGATAGCTAGTGAGGTGGTACTTGGGGCGGTGGTGGTTTGGATGCTGTCGTTCTTTCGCGACCCTGCGCGGGCGGTGCCGATGGATAAGAATATTCTTGTTTCGCCGGCGGATGGGACGGTGACGGATGTGGAGTATTTTGAGGACCGCAGTTATATCGGCGGTAAGGCGATCAAGATCGGGATATTTCTGAGTGTGTTCAATGTTCATATCAACCGGGCGCCGTGCAGGGCAAGGGTTGAGAAGATCATATATAAGGTAGGCAAGTTCATTAACGCGATGAACCCGGCCTGCGGCAAAGTTAACGAAGCTAATGACGTGATCATGACCAGGCTGGATGAGCCGGTGGGGAAGATGGTTGTGCGGCAGGTGAGCGGGGCGATAGCAAGGCATATTGTTTGCGAGCTTAAAGAGGGACAGGAGCTTGGGCAGGGGGAGCAGTTCGGGATGATCAAATTCGGCTCGCGGACGGAACTGCATTTTGCGGATAACGGCAGGGCAAAGATACTTGTGCAAAAAGGTGACAAGGTGCGGGCGGGGAGCACGGTGCTGGTGAGATTTGAATAGGAATAGGGATAGCGGATAAAGAGGGGAAAAATCCTAAGCACGAAGCTCGAAATCCGAAACAAATTCAAATAGCAAAAAAGAAAATTCAAAACAAAAGAAGAATTTAGCCACAGAGAAGAGATAAAGTGGGAAAGTTTAAGCCGAATTTTGCAAGGCCTTCGATCATTACGCATGTGCGGAAGCAGCGGCTTCGGTATATCGCGATGCTGCCTTCATTGATAACGCTGATGAATGCCATCATGGGGTTTGTGGCGATAGGTTTTGCAAGCAGAGGGGCGGGGACAGGGGCTGAGCGGTATTTTTTCCATAATCCAAAGCTGACGTATTTCGCGATGGCTGGGTACATGATATTTATCGCGATGGTTGCGGATATGCTTGACGGGCGGGTGGCGAGGCTGAGCAAGTCGACATCAAGTTTCGGCGGGCAGCTTGACAGTTTGTGCGATGTGATAAGCTTCGGTGTTGCGCCGGCGTTTTTAATGCTTCGGCTGCTTGAGGGCAGGCTGGCGGAATTGAGTGCGCAGTATGTGACGGCTGGGCCGATGGTGACGAAGTTTGTTTGGATATGCGGGGCGGTGTATGTGGCGTGTGCGGCGATACGGCTTGCGCGATTCAACGTGGAAAACGAAGAGGATGAATCGGCTCACATGGCTTTTTGGGGGCTGCCTTCGCCGGCGGCGGCGGGGGTTGTGGCGAGCATAGTTGTTTTTCAGCAGGATATGCTGCCGGAACTGGCTGAGTCGACGAGCTGGGTTTTCAGGATAAGCGAAGATATTCTGCTGTGGGGACTTCCGGTAATAACGCTTGGAGCGGGGATATTGATGATCACCAGGATAAAATATCCGCATTTAGCGAATCAGTTGTTCAGGGGCAAGAAACCGTTTATGTCGCTGATATACGCACTGGTGATTCTGCTGGTCGTTGTGTGGCATATTCAAACGGCGCTGCTGGTGGCGTTTTGCGGGTTTGCGTTGTGGGGAGTGGTTCGGTGGGGGTTTATGAAGATCAAGGGGCAAAGAGTGCCGGAAGGCGATTTTGAGGGGCCCGATTCCGAGCGGGACTGAAAATGGCACTGGCTGGGAATATCGCGGGGGTTAAGGAAAGATTCGCAACGATGCTGCGTTCGCTGAAGCATCGAAATTATCGGTTGTTTTTCATGGGGCAGGGCTTGTCGCTTATCGGGACGTGGATGCAGACGGTCGCGATGAGCTGGCTGGTTTATCGGCTGACGGATTCGGCATTTTATCTTGGGGTGCTTGCGTTTGTGAGCCAGCTGCCGACGTTTTTTCTGGCGCCGGTTGCGGGGGTGCTGGCGGATCGGCTCAGCAAACGCAAGATCGTGATCGTGACGCAGGTTGCGGCGATGGCGCAGGCGCTGGTTTTGACGGCGCTGGCGTGGGATGGGCATGCGAATTACTGGACGCTTGTTGTGCTGGCGACGGTTCTGGGGGTTATAAACGGGTTTGACATACCGACGAGGCAAGCACTGGTTTATGAGCTGGTGGATAAGCCGGATGACCTGCCAAACGCAATAGCGCTTAATTCATTGATATTCAATTCGGCCAGGCTTGTCGGGCCATCGATAGCGGGGATTGTGGTTTATTATGCGGGCGAGGCGGCGTGTTTTTTGGTAAACGCGGTGAGTTTTGGGACGGTGATCGTTTCGCTTTGTTTTATAAGCATAAAGAGTCCTGCGGTTCGGGTGCGAAAAATGGGGATCATGAGTGAGCTTGCGGAAGGGTTTGGGTATGCGGCGAATTTTATGCCGATACGCACGCTTTTGATACTTCTGGCGTTTATGAGTCTTACGGGAATGTCTTACGGGGTGTTGCTGCCGGTTTATGCGCGGGATATATTGCATGGCGGGCCGCAGACGCTGGGGTTTTTGATGGGGTCTGTGGGTATCGGGGCGCTGGTTGGGGCGGTGTTTTTGGCATCGAGGAAGAGCATACTGGGGTTGGGCAGGGTGATCGTTTCGGCGATAGTGATATTCAGCTTAGGGGCGGTTGCTTTTGCGTATTCGAATGTTTTCTGGGTATCGATGGTGTTTATTTCGCTGCTTGGTTTTGGGCTTATGGTTCAGATAGCTTCGGCAAATACACTGCTGCAGACGATAACGGCTGATGATAAGCGCGGGAGGGTAATGGCTCTTTATACGATGGCGTTTATTGGGACGACGCCGGTGGGGAGTTTGCTGATCGGAACTGCGGCCAAATACGTTGGTGCGCAAATGACGCTTGCGGTTACGGGCGGGTTGTGCATGGTTGCGGCGGTGGTGTTTGCTTCCAAACTGCCTGAGCTTCGAAAGCATGTGCATCCGATATATGTTGAAAAGGGGATAATAGTTAGCGTATAGGAATAGGGTATAGGAAGAGGGGAAAACCGAAGCTCGAAATCCTAAACAAATTCCAAAAATAGCGTTCAGGGTTCAGCGTTGAGGGTTCAGGAAGAGAAGATTCAAACGCTGATTCTATCAGGAATAGGAATAGGGATAGTAATAGGAATAGGGGGAAAAATTGTTTGCGGGTTACGAGTTGCGGGCTGCGAGTTTAAAAAATGTATTCCGATTCCTGTTCTTATCGCGATTTTAGGAAGAGATTGCTAAAAAGGGGGAGAAATGATATATTTGGCCGGTTATGGCTAAAGGCGAGAAGAAAAGCAAGGGCAAGTACAGCCCGCAGATACTGAATAGAAAAGCTCTTTTCAATTATGAACTGGTTGAGAAGGTCGAGGCTGGTATCGCGCTGTTGGGGACCGAGGTCAAATCGCTGAGGCAGGGACTTTGCGAACTTGATGGCTCTTATGCCCGGATAAAGGGGAATGAGGTTTGGCTGGTGGGGTCTAAGATCGCGGCTTATGAAAAGGCCTCGATAATGAATCACGAGCCGATGCGGGATCGCAAGCTGCTGCTGCACAAAAATCAGATCGCAAAGATAACATCAAAACTGGATATGGGCGGTTATACGCTTGTGCCGATAAAGGTGTATTTCAATGATAGGGGTATAGCGAAGGTGGAGATCGCGCTGGCTAAGGGCAAGAGGCAGTTTGACAAGCGAGAGAAGATAAAGGAACGCCAGCAGAAAAAAGATATAGATCGAAGCATAAAAAACTATAAAAAGAGGTAATTTAGGGTTCAGGGTTCAGAGAAGAATACAGAATACAGGAGACAGAAGACAAATGGCTGATGAAAAGAAGATCATAATCGACGAGGGCTGGAAGGAGCAGGCGCAGAAGGAAAAAGAGAAGCTTGTAGAAGAACAGGCCAAACACGAGCAGGAGAAATCGGCTCCAAGACTGCCTCCGGCGAGCATGTCGGGATTGATAAGTATGCTGGCGACACAGGCACTTTACGCGATGGGGATAATAGGCGAAGAAGCTGAAAAGGATAATCCTCGCGAGCCTGACCTGGAGATGGCCAAGTTCAATATCGAGATGCTTTCGATGCTGGAAGAAAAGACCAAAGGCAACCTGAGCACAGAAGAGGCAGAGATGATCAAAGGCGCTCTTTACCAGTTGCGAATGGCATTTGTGCAGATGTCGGGTGGAAAGGCTAGCTAATAGTAATAGGAATAGCGGATAGGAAGAGAAAAATCTGAAGCATTAATCTCAAATTCCGAAATCCGAAGCACGATAACAAAAATCAAAACAAAGAAAAACTGGATCCCCGCCTTCGCGGGGATGACAGAGTCTTATCAAAGCTTAGCTGTTATTGATGATGTCGATGAAGGGTGAGTGGTTTGGCGGATATACTTGCGGAGATAATCGAAGAGAAGCGGCGGGAAGTTGAGGCTGGGAAGAAAGAGATCAGCCTTGAGGAACTTCGTGCGCGGTGTTCTATAATGCCCAAGTGCCGTAATTTTTACCAGGCGGTTACTAAGAAGAACCGGCGTAAAATTAACGTAATCGCGGAAGTCAAGAAGGCGTCGCCTTCGGCTGGGGTGATACGGGCGGATTTCGACCCTGTGCGGATAGCGATGACATATAAGCAGTGCGGTGCCGATGCGCTTAGCGTTCTTACAGATGAGAAATATTTTCAGGGCAGGCTTGAATATGTGCAGCAGATAAAGGATGTGGTCGATCTGCCTATACTTCGCAAGGATTTTATCGTCGACAAGTGGCAGATATACCAGAGCAGGGCGGCTGGTGCGGATGCGATACTGCTTATAGCTGAGGCGCTGACGGCTGGTGATATGATGGATTTTCTGATATGCGCAAATCAGCTTACGCTGACGGTGCTTATCGAGGTGCATGAGGCGGATTCGCTGATGAAGGTGCGGTCCATGGTGGGTTTTCCGCAGCAAAAGTACAGCGTGATCGGAATAAATAACCGGGACCTCAAGACAATGACGGTAGATATAAATACCTGTATCCGGCTTTCGGAGTTTATCGATAATAAGACGGAGCTTGTGGCGGAGAGCGGCATAAAGACGCGGGCGGATGTGGAAAAACTTATCGGGGCGGGCATAAACAGTGTGCTTATCGGCGAGACGCTTTGCAAGAGTCCTGATATCGGGGCGAAATTCAAGGAACTTTTTTAACCAGGAATAGGGATAGCGGATAGGAAGAGGGGGAGAGAAATTGTTGCGGGTTACGAGTTGCGGGTTTTAAGAAAGAACAAAGAAACGCTGATCGTATGGTGAGGGGGAGCGTTTGACAGCAGTTGTTTTTAAAATATGTCCGGTAATTTCCCTTTCGCCCCATCCGGGGCTTTTTCCGAGAAGACAATTGTACCCATAGCTTGCGCTATGGGCTACTCCCTGTTGCCCCGTCCGGGGCTGATAGAAAAGAATTTAATGCAGTATATTGTGAGGTTTTGTGCATTTCTTACCAGTTTGCTTTGCGATAATTGGGTTATCGGCGTTCCTGCATTCGCTGCGGTGGGCGCAGGCGAGGAATGTTTATATTTACGCGATGGCACCGTTCAACTACGTTACGGCAGCGATGGTTTTTGTTATTTGGAGCGCGGCTGCGGGGATCGGGTTTAGGGCGGAATCTTTTTTGTACGGCTGCGCGGTTGGGCTTTGCTACGGGACGAGTTTTTTTCTGCTGCTTAGCGGAATGCGTTCTGTGGGGGTTGCCAAGACGACAACGGTAGTGAATCTGGCGTATGTTATTCCGGTTGTCGCTTCGATAGTGATATGGGGTGAGAAGTTAACGATCTTACCTGGGGTGGGGATAATTCTAAGTTTAATCGCGATACCGCTGATACTACTCCCTTCAAAAAACACAGGTACGGAAAAGCCAAATATTGCCAGGGCGATGCTGTCGCTTGGCGGGCTTTATGTGGCACAGGGTACGGCGTATGCGATCATGAAGGGATTCGAGCGGCTGGGTAGAAGTGAGGAAAAGCCGCTGATGCTGGCGGGGCTTTTTGGGGCGGCGGCAGTTTGTACTTTTTTTGTGTACCTTGTGAAATTCCGAAAGCCCCAGTTTAAGGATGTTTATCACGGAATAATTACGGGCGGCTGCAACGCGTTTTCAAATGCTTCGCTGCTGGGTGCCGTGATGATCATGGCGGCGAGCGTGGTGTTTCCGACATTTACGGTTGGCACTATAGTGTTGGTTACGATAACTAGCCTGTTTGTCTGGCAAGAGCGATATAGTGTGCGGGCGTGGATTGGGATTTTGCTGGCGTGCGTCAGTATTGTGATGATGAACGTTTAGACCGTTACGAGTTACGGGTTGCGTGTTACGGGTTAAAGACAATCACCCAATTTTTGTATTTCCTGATCGTAATTTCATAAAGGCACATAATTATTTTACTGAGCGCATGCCGTTTAGGTGAAGGATCTTTGCTCCGTCGAAGCCATTGAATTTTGTGGATGAGGCTGTGCTGTATGCGCCTATATTTATTGTATAGAGATAGTCGCCGATGTTCAGGCCTGCGGGGAGCTGTTCGGCGAGGGAGATTTTGTCGAAGCTGTCGCAGGTTGGGCCCACGACGGCGCAGAGTTCGGTTTTGCCTCTCTTAAATGCGGCGAAGTTCGGGATCCAGTGGTCGTAAACGACGCCGGAAAAGGTGTGATAGACGCCGTCGTTGATGTGGTAGAATATTTTGCCGTCGCGGCGGGCTTTGCCGATGATCTCTGAAACGAGAGTTGCGGAAGTGGCGACCATGAAGCGGCCTGGTTCGGCGATGAGTTCGACATCATCGGGGAAGAGCCGGGTGCATTCGGAATTAATCACGCTGGCGAGTTTCGCGAACTGGGGTACCTGGGCATCATAAGGTACGGGGAAGCCGCCGCCAATATCGACTATTTTTAGAGGATAGCCTTTTTTTCGTGATGTGTTGAAGATGTCGGCTGTGATAGTAAGTGCGGCGATGTAGTTGTCGAAATTTGTGCACTGGCTGCCGACGTGGAAGCTAAGGCCTTCGACGACGAGGCCGGCATCGAAGGATTTCTGGATGAGCTTGTTCGCGTCGGCGGGTTCGATGCCGAATTTGGAACTCATTTCGACCTGTGAGCCGGTATCGGGGACTTTGAGGCGGAGGACGAGGCCGGCGGTGTCGCAATGCTCCTTGATCTTGTAAAGTTCGTCGGTGTTGTCGTATGTCATCAGCGGCTTATAGCGACGGATGCGGCGAAGGGTTTCGCAGTCTTTTATGGTGTTTGAGAAGATTATCTTATCCCAGATGTAATGGTCCTGGTCTTTTTCCTCGAAGTGCTTGATGTACTCATAGACCTGCATGAACTCGTTGTAGGATGCGACGTCGAAGCTGGCGCCTTCATCGAAAAGCGTTTTGATGATCTCCTGGTTGGAGTTGGCTTTTACGGCGTAATATGCCTGGACGCGGGGCAGGTGCTTTTTGAACATGCGATAATTCTTGCGAATTTTGTCATGTTCGATAACAAGCAAGGGGCTGCCGTTCTTGGCAACGAGTTTGAGGAGTTTTTCTTTCATCTGGGTTCCCGGATAATTAGAGCAGTTTAATTTTTTCTACATCGCTTCTGGCTACTGCAACCTCGCAATCCTGCGTCTGGCTGCTTCGGAAATGCAGAACATTGCCTGCATCGCCATCCTTGTCTTGCGAGGTTTCGCTACGCCATAAGCGACACATAAAAAATTAAAATGCTCTAAAGACAAAATAAAACCACGGATCGCCAAAGCCTGCGACGACCCGTGGTGATTTACAATTTACGCGCCTAGTTTGTTGATGAGGCTAGTGAGCTTTGTGATCTCTTTGTTGTTGTCGAGATACGACTTTATGAGCTTTGCTCGCAGTTCTTCGCCGCGATCATAGAGCCTCTTGAATTTTTTGGCCGGCGCGGTCTGTATCGCATAGGCGGCCATTAAAGGCAGAGCCAGCGTTACGTCGAGATAGGCCGTGACGGTTTCTTCGAGCTTGGTGGGGTCTATCTTGCCCCAGCTTGCAGCTTCTGACGGCGGTGCGCCGGAGAGGCCGCCGGTATCGGGCCTTGCGTCGGTGACGTTGATATCATAATCCTGGCCGACTTCGGGGATCATGAGCACTTCCTGTATCTGCGGCTCGGTCTGGAGCATGAAGTTCTTGGGTGAACCGCCGCCGATGAGGATGACGCCGGTCTTTCCTTTTTCATATTGCTTGGCGTTGAGGACAATCGCGGTAGAGTCGTGCACGTCCAGGCTGGGATTGATCTTGAGTTTGAATTTATCGCCGAGGCCTTTTGCTTCCGCGAGCAGCTCGATGCCGGCGACATTCATGCCGATGGTGGAATCACCAGGGGACGAGGTGAAAACCGGTATGCCGTTGCGATAGGCGGCGGCGAGAATGCTTACCTGGCCGGTCTTGTTGTCCGTTTCGAACTGGTCGAGCAACTTGCCGAGGTGGTAGTAGCATTCACGGGTGCCCATTTCCTTTTGGAACTCGGGGCGCACGAGCATTTCGCGAAGCTTGCGGTCTGTCTCCATGAGCACGTCTTCGTAGTCGAAGAGGATGTCATAGATCCGGGTTACGCCTTTGTCGCGGAGGTCGGCGTCATTGACATTGTGGCTGCCGCGGAACATGGGCAGGTTTAATGCGAAATGCATGTCGTGATACATGTTTGCGCCGGTGGCGGTGATCCAATCGACAAAGCCATGGTTCATCAGCGGGATGATAGTTGACGGTCCCAGGCCTGCGGGGGTAAGGGCGCCTGCCAGGCTCAGGCCGATGGTGACATCTTCCTGTGAGTACCTGTCGCGAAGCAGGTGGCAGGCAGCGCGGAGGCGGCCGCCGTTGTAGGCGTCCATGTTGTCAATAAGGGCGACGACAGTGGTATCCTTTGTTATGGGTGCGGGCAAGATTCTCTTGCCGGCAAGATACTTTGCTTTGCCGGGGCAGCATGGTTTGTGGTCGTGTTTTTCCATTATACCTCTAAACTTTCCAAAAAGTCCGATTCGTAAAAAATACTGGTATCCGCGACGGATGTTCGCATTTTCCGATGGGGAAGTATACATTTTCAAGCGTTGAATGTCCAGCGATAGATTGTGTTTTTGAGGAAAGACAATAAACGCCGAGAGCCGGTGATGGCTGAAAAAAACCTCACCGGCCCCAGCGATAACTCGGTCTTTATTGAGGCGGGGTATTATCGAGTACGCTCATAAGGGCTGTCGCAGGTGCGGCGGTATTGACATTTGTTTTTGCCACTATGAGCGCTGTCCTTGCATCATCAAGCTTGCCGAGCCCCATGAGTTCATAACCATACAAAAGCTGCAAATTGGCGTTTGCAGGGTCCATCAAGACAGCACGTTTAAGATTATCGACCTGGCTGATAAGAATATTTTGATCATTATACATGCCGGCAGGGAAGGTAATCTCGGGTTTGTATGGCGTCATTTGTGCCAGAGTAGTCGCGATTACGGCTGAAGCTTGCTCGTACTGATTGGTGGCGACTAATGCCTGGGCATAGGCGAACGGCATTACAGTGTCATTCGGTGCGAGTCGCACAGCCTTACGAAGATTATCAACAGCAGTTGCATAATCCCCCTTACCAAAGGCGGCAGTACCCAAGTCGAATAGGTCAGAAGCCTGGCTTTGGTCTGGAGCGTAAGTTAAATTGGAACCTGCGTAATAATCGGTTGCGCCTGGGCTATAGTAGTTGTAATTATAAGTATAATCCGCCAAAGGATAATTCATGTTGTCATAGCAGGACCAGCAATAGCCGCTATAGTAACCGGGCCAGTATCCGCCGATCGGAACAAAAATATAATCAACAAAAGCATGGCTATGGTGATGCCTAAAGAAGAAATCATTGTCGAAGAAATGATTTCCATGATGTCGAAATGATGCAAAATCGCGATGATGGAAATCATTGAAATTATTACGATGGAAGTCATCAAAATCCCGGTGTCTGAAGTTCTGGAAATGAGCATCGTTATGAAAATCCCGATTTTGATGTCCAAAGTTCCTGTGTTCATCGCGATCGCCAGCTATGAATCTGCTTTCGCTCATGACAGGTCGTCTTGAAGATCTGAGTGCAACATCATCGCCCTTGGACATCTTAAAATTCGTTTGGCTCTTGCGTGATGTAATATTCCTTGCGGCTTTGCTATCGCGTGTTGCCGGGCTTGTTCTGCGCGAAGGTGAGGAATTAATTGAACTTGATCTGCCTGGGGCCGCCTTGCTGTGCGAACTTATGGACTGCTGCGATGAAAGATTTGGCTTTGAATTGGACATTGAACGAGTCGAATTTCTGCTTTCAATTCCGGGTGAAGATCTCGGGGTGCCCGACTTTATTGAACTGCCCTGAGACTGATGTATTGTACCACCATGTGAAAAGCCACCCATACCTGAACCCATGCGGGCCTCGCTCGATGCTCCCGAAGCTGCTACAACCAAACCGAGCAAAATATTATTGAAAACTTTACTTTTTTTATTATTTAAGTGTGACATAGGGACCTCCTTTCTGAGTCCCGTTAAAACCTATTATATATACGCCGAAAGATATATCGTGAATGGAACTAAACGAAGCGCAAACTTTTTTATTTATGAATTTTTTTGAAGATTAAAGAGTCTTTAAGGCCTTTATATTGTGCTTTTGCCAGGGTATTTGTAGAGTTGAATCCTGCTTATATTCCAAACGCATTGGCCAGAGGTTGTGAACTTGACCATGTGAATTGGTCGTACTGCTGGCGATCGGAGGTGAATGTGACTTTTCCGATAATGCTCATATCTTTGGCGATCCAGCCTGTAACATATATTATGCCGCGCCGCTGTCGGGATTCGTTTGTTGCGCGATTGTCGCTGAGCATGATACAGGCTCCTTTGGCTATGAAGTATAGTCTGGAGGGATCTTTCGCTGATTTGTCCTGGTAAACCTTGGAACGCGCTGTATTGCCTTCGAAGCCGGCTGAAAGGACAGAATAAAAATCTTTGCCTTGATGGTAATCGCCAGTCCAGTTGCCTTTGATTCTGCCATTGGGTTCGACCCACATCGAGATTGTGCCGCGAGGTTCGTTGCTTTCTGAAACATCCGCGCTGTATGCAGATGTTTTGGAGATGGCAGGCTGGGCTGGATAAGGGGTGTCGACTAACTTGTCTTTTTTAACGATTAAGGCATCCTCAGACCACGGAAGGGGCTGACCGGACACGTCATTCTGGCGGCCGCTGCTGATGGAGAAATTGCCTTTCATCCAGTAGATTCCGCCTAGAACGACGACTATCAGCAACATGAGAATCAAAGCAAATCCATGGCGATTAAGTTTCTGTGTGTTCATGATCAGTCCTTTCAAAGTTTTCTGTCGAGCTTGCGGTAGCTTATGGCTTCAGCGATGTGTTCGGCGGAGATATCTTCGGAGCCGGCGAGGTCTGCTATAGTGCGGGCGATCTTGCATATTTTGTCGTGGGCGCGGGCGCTTAGGCCCAGTTCGTTCATTGCGTGTTTTAGCATTTCCTTGCAATGGGTGTCGATTTGACAGTGTTTCTCGATGAGCTTATGGCTCATGCGGGAGTTGGTCATGGTTTTGCCGTCGCCGAAGCGGTGCGATTGTTTTTTACGAGCGAGCGTTACCTGCTCGCGCAATGAGCTGGAGGTGGTTGAAGCTGATGGTGAATAGAGTTTATTAAATCCTACAGCGGGGACATCGGCGTGAATATCTATCCTGTCTACAAGGGGGCCGGAGATCTTTGAAATATATTTATCGACTTGCAGCGGGGAGCATTTGCACTTTTTGGAATCGCAGCCGAAGTAGCCGCAGGGGCAGGGGTTCATGGCTGCAATAAGCATGAACTGGGCGGGGAAGGTGAGGGTTCCTTTTGCCCTTGCGATAGTAACAACGCCGTCCTCTAGGGGCTGACGAATGGTTTCGAGAACGTTGCGGCCAAATTCGGCGAATTCGTCGAGAAAAAGTATTCCGTAATGGGCAAGGCTGAGTTCGCCGGGTCTTGGGTTTGTGCCGCCTCCGATGAGGGCTGGGCCGCTGGCGGTGTGGTGGGGTGAGCGGAAGGGGCGGGTGGCCATGAGGGCTTTTCCTTTTGGCAAGAGGCCCACGGAGGAATAAATGCGGGTCGTTTCGAGGGATTCATCGACATTTAGCGGGGGCAGGATGGTTGCGAGTCTCTGGGCGAGCATGGTTTTGCCCGATCCTGGGGGGCCGAACATGAGGATGTTATGGCCGCCTGCTGCGGCTACGGTGAGGGCACGTTTTACGCTTTCCTGGCCGCGGACATCGGAGAAATCGATATCGTAATGCGAGGAGACGTTGAAAATATCGGCCATGTTCATTGAAGTGCTTTCAATGGGCAACTGATTTGTGAGAAAACCAACGGCCTGGGTTAGGGTGCCGACACCGAAGACATCCAGATCCCCAACGACGGCGGCTTCGGCTGCATTTTCAATGGGCACGATCAGTCCGGAATAGCCGGCTGCCTGGGCGGTCATAGCCATGCTCAAAACACCATTTATTGGGCGAATTCGGCCATCGAGTGCGAGTTCTCCGGCAATGACATAGTGTTTGAGCGCCTGGGCAGGAATTACCCCGGAGGCGGCGAGGATCCCAAGGGCTATGGGCAGATCAAATGCTGGGCCAGCCTTTTTTATATCAGCAGGGGCGAGATTGATAAGGGGTGTATAAAGAGGGTATTTAAAGCCAGAATTAACGACCGCGCTCCTCATGCGTTCGAGGCTTTCTTTGACCGCGGCATCGGGGAGACCAACGATAAGCGGCCTATCGAGCCCGCTTTTGACGATATCTACCTCAACCTCACAGATAATCCCGTCAATTCCAACGAGAGCAACTGAATTAAGCCTGGCTAGCATACGCACCCAAAGTTTAGATTGTTGTGCACCCTTTGTATTTACTTTCCGGAATAATTTAATGTAATTCGAAAAAAAACTGAAGACAAATACCCCTTATGGTCGAAAAAATGTTTGCACGGAAGGGCTGTTTGGATATAATGCTGTTATATTAATAGCTCTTTTCTTCTTATATAACTTGGTTAGTTAAGTCAGCTATTTAGTTAAATAACTTTGCTCTCTATATTTTCTTCAAAGCAAGTTGACTTAACGAGAAGGCTCAGGTTCTCTTGGTAACCCTGAGCCTTTTTTATTGCGCCATAGAAAATAGCGACCTTAATAATCGTTAATAGAAGAGGTTTGCTGGTGCTTTTCGGGGATTGTGACAGGGGCTGCGGTTTTAATTTCGACAGGCTTAGTAAGGCGCGACATAGCAAGTTCCAACCTGTACTCGCTCAAAGCAGATTTCCAGATACCAAGGGCAAGGAGCCTGAAACCATTACGCCAGTCGAGAGATTCGGGGTTGTGCAGGGGCGAAAGCTTTTCATCGAATAGAAGCCCCTCAAATTGGCTAAGGTGCGGGTTGTACTCCATAACAAGTTTTTTCATCATAGGACTTGAGAGCCAGATTTGCTGGTAATCGTGCCATGAATGCTGAATGCATTGACCAAACCCCACTGAACAGGCCAGACCTTGGATTCTATCGCTCATTCGCCGCAGTTTTCGGTCGATGAGCATGCCCAGCCTGGAACTGGCCGGGCGTGTGCCGTTGTTGGCGTTTGGGATATATGCGCCAGGTCCAAATAGCTTGGCTGCGGCAAGGGAGAATATTTTGCCGCTGGCACGGAGCTGGGCTGGGCATGAAAAACTGAACTCAAGCAGACGTCTATCCATAGCGACTATCCTGAGGGGTAACGTGCGTCTTTCTGTAGCCCATGTTCCGATCTCCGGACGCTGCGAAAACGGATAAACATCCAGCCATTCAACGATGCTACCCCTTTGTGAAGCTGAATGTGTTTGATAGTAACTTCTCCTGCGCACAAATGCCTGTTCGAGAAGTTCGGGATTGATGAATCGATCGGCAAAATTGCTGGAGCGGTTTGCCCAGTCATAAGGTTTGCTTACGCAAACGGGATCGAGAAGTCCCAAAAATCTTTGTTTTACTTCTATGTCCCCTGCGAAATAGCCTCTGAAAAACGTATCCATAAGGTAACCGCTTAGTACAGTATCTATGCCGTGCCTGAGAATCGAATCACTGAGGCCGACGGCATGGCCATGTATCCAGTCGCATTCGCAGCCGGCAAATCTTACATTTTGCACCACGGTACGGGCGAGATATTCTTTATCGCGATAAAGCGGAAGCCAAGGCCTCTGGTATGCTTTGGCAACACGATAGGCGGTGCGTGCTTCACGATTGAGTTTGTCGCAGAAGGTGAATGCGAGGCATTGCGATTTAGGGGGCATGGTAGCAAGCACGAGTCTGCTGTCGAGGCCTCCGCTGAGTGTTATACCAGTTTTGCTGTTTCCGCAGCGATCTTCAACGGCGGCTTTGAATGAAGTGACGAACTCATGAGTAAGATCTGAAATTGAAGCGGCGGTATTTTCTTCGGGAGGCTTCCAATATTGCAGGCTTTCGATATTTATTCCGCCCGGTGAAATCCGCACGCAATAGGCGCTGCCGGGACAAAGCTTGCGGACATTCTGGTGCATGGTATATGGAAAGCAGGCAGTACCGCGATTTAAAAACTCCGCTATGGAAACCATGTCAATGCTGTAAGTATCATCGGCGATTGCGGCAGTGAGATCGCTATGTGAGCCCAGGGTGGTAATGTTGTGGAACTTATCGTATCCCGCGAATATTTGAGTAAGCGCCAGCGGGTCTGTTATCGCGGCCAGGCCTGATTTATCCACGAATACGATAGCAAAGGCGCCATTGAGTTTTTGGAAATCGCTATCTGTATAAAGATCGACCTGACGGCTGGAAGGTGATCTCAGGATGGTTTGCATTTTAAAGGCCAATGAGCTGATCGCGGTCGGCGTGGTAACCAGGTCGCCAACCCATGCGATGACCGAAGAACCCAATACCAGATGATTATTGCTGCTATTGCCGATGCCGTCGAGAACGGCCATTGACCCCCAGTCAAAATCAAAGTACCTGCCTTGAGGCGGCTGTGAGATATGCAGACGTTTTAAAATTTTGAGAAGTTCGGGCCCAGCCGCGCGGGCGCCAATGCTGATGATAAAATCGCACATACTTCCCCCCGTTGCGCATCAAGTTGTCGATCAAAGTTTGTGTAAGACTTGAACCAGGTTAACAGGCTGGTCCCCCATATAATTTGATTCTATTTAAATTGCGATGGCTCTGTCCAGTGTAAAAAAGGTCCAAAAGTCAAAAAGTGGGTTTATTTTTCTTTGGTAGGGCCCGGTTTTTTGATGGCTCCGCGCACGCCTTCCATTTTAAGGTAACCTTTTTTCCATACCACAATGGCTGAAATGGCGGCTATGAATATGTATACCACAAGTGCGTAGCGGGTACGTATCTGGCTCATTGCAAGGCCAATTACGGCATACATCGCAGCGAGGAGATAACATATTAAAACTGTTTTTCGCAGTCCGAAGCCGCGGTCCATCATCTGATCGTAAATATGTCCGCGATCGCTTACGAAAATGGGACGTTTGTTTATTAATCTTCGGATAATGGCAACTGCGGTGTCAAGAATCGGCAGACCGAAAACCATAATTGAAGCCAGGAGCCATCTTGGATTCCTGGCAGCAAAAAGCATCATCATGGCCGCGACTACAAATCCAAGCAGCAGTGAACCAGCATCGCCCATAAAAATTTTGGCAGGATGTCTGTTAAATGGCAAAAACCCGGCAACTCCGCCTATAAGTGCCAGGCTTGTTACAACGCGAACCGCATCACGAGTTTCGCTTGTCTTCCATGTGGCTAAATGTACGGCAAGAACAAGCATCCCTAGTGCTATAATGCCGGTAACACCTGCGCAAAGGCCATCGAGTCCATCGAGCAGGTTAAGCGAATTTGTCGCGCCGAGGACAAAAACCAGTACGACAAATGAACCTATTGCCAAATCGAGTTCAGGTGAAATAGAAAAGCCCAGCATATTTGTATAATAATTAATGCCCGGTCTTATGCCAGCCAGGAGAAGTGCAAGAGCCGCGGCTGACTGGCCCAAAAGCTTTTGCCAGGGTTTGATATTGAGAATATCATCCAATACGCCCACCGCACAAGCAATGGCTCCTCCGGCCATGATACCAAAAAGCATTTCGAGAATTTCGCTAAGATGTGCCTCCTGATTAAGGTAATATATTGCCGCAAGCATGCCTACGATCATTCCAAAGAGTATGCCTACGCCGCCAAGGTATGCCACCGGTTGTTTGTGAGTCTTTATCAGAGCGTCGGGTCTGTCGACTATATTGAACGCGATGGCGATTTTCTTGCACATGGCTGTTGCGAGAAGGGCAACTCCAAAAGATATTACCAGAACAGGCCAGAATTTTATCGCCCACCCAATCGGTCTATATGGGCCTATCACCTGATCAAATATGTCTAACTGCATAGCAGTACCTCGAAAAATGTATGCGCAGAGGATATTATATATTGCAAGGGGGAAGAATTCACTGCAAAAAATCTCGGCCGGTTAATCTTTCTGGTTAGCTTTGAGATATGCAACCACAAATTCGGTAGCGACTTTTTCGACAGCACGGTTTATAAGATGCGTCCTGTTTATGCCGATTAGCCCTGTCGGCTCGCCGCTTTGCCATGTCGCCGCCTCTATTAATTCCTGGCTTTGGGGGAGTTTGAGCCATCTTTTTACCTGTGCCCGCACGCTGAAGGCGTAAAGCATCGCTCGCTGGTCCCAGAATGTATGGACTTTTATTTCCAGCACGGCTTGGCCGGTGCCCGGCTGGGCAAGACTGATGCCCGCTGTCTGGAGCACATTTTCGACTGTCTTGCGAACATCCGTTTCGCCAAGGCCGTGAAGTCTTGTGTCCAGGTCGATCTTATCTATCACAAGTTCAATCGACGCCAGGCCGGCAAGGCTTTGATTAATATCGGTTTGACCGAATACCGCACCGGAAAAAAGCATGCCGGAAATTGCAATCGAAAGCAGTTTGGCGTTCATGGTATCCCCTCTTATTTTTTTTGCCGGGGGATCTAAAATTACGGGTTGCAGATCTTGCAAGGCCTTCTGCCGCTTTGGCCTGCCGCTGCCTTGCCCTTAAGGACGATCTTGTTGGGCTGGGTGATCCTTGCTGCCCCCGGACATCCTTCTTTATGATACACTTTCGAAGATTTCGAGCAAATGTATATTCCGTCAACTTCGGAGGAGGCTTTTACCGCTTTGAAACGGTCTGTATCATCGCCGCTAGCCTGTGCGGTCTGTGCCGTAGGTATTGCCTCGGCAGGCTTTGTTTCCGTGCTGCGAGCCTTTATCATTGCCGCATGATGGGCTTTTATGAAGCTATCGACCTGCTTATTTAGTGTTGCGGTGAGGCTGGCGTTTACATCTGATATCGCCAGGGCCTCCATGCTCGTTGCAGATTGCCACACCGGGGCCATTATCAGCATATCGGGATTTTCGGGAATGCAAACGGGCCGCTCAAGATCTAACTGGCAGCTTATAACACATGTCTTGTTCGGCTCGGTCTCGAGGACGAGTATTATCGCCCGCAACGATGGGCTTTTTGCATAATTCTCTGCCAAGGGCCTTGCAAACCCTGCCTCGGTAAGCTTAACCTGTATATCGCTTTCAATTTTATCCCAGTTCACCTGGGCGGGGCACTTCTGGGTTTTGTCGATAATTATGGCTATCTCTCGCACATCGTCGATGAGCTGACCGCGATTAACTGCGCTCTGTGCGGCTGGTGCCGTAAGCAGGCTCAAAAGCAGAATAAGTAAAACATGCCGCACATCTCTCTCCTTGTATATTGGTTATCTTCTTTTTATTCGCATGGCTCTAAGGGCGAGCCTGAGGCTTTGCCAAATATCGGCTGTGTCGCCCGCATCGAGTATCTGTGAGCGTATTTTCTCATTGCTTATCGCCTGTGCGATAGAACCAAGTATCTGCACCTGGGCGCTCAAGTCATTTTTGGGCGTGAGTATCAGGAAAACGAAATGCGTGGGCTTTCCGTCCGGGCTGTTCCAGTCGATGCCGGCAGGGCTTCTGCCGAAGACGACCACGGGCTTTCGCACCAGTTCGGTCCTTGCATGAGGTACGGCTATTTCTTCTTCCATAGCGGTGCCGGATGCGCGTTCCCTTTCCAGGACCGCCTTTATGATCTTTTCCTCATCGGCGATCCCCTCCTGCTCAGCGGCAACTGCACAGAGCTTTTCAATAGCTCCGTCGCGGTCGGATTTTCGCAGGTCAGCAATGATACCGCTACGCGCAAAAAATTCCAAAACGCTTATTTTTTCACGTTTGCGAATCGAGTATGCCAGCCAAGGTCCAACGATAATCGAGGACGAAACGGCAGCGATAACAATCGCGATAAATATCGGCTCGCTTATTAATCCATATTGCAATGCCAGCAAAGCGATAATGATCTCCATTGAGCCGCCGGGGGTATTTGCGATGGCTATCGAGAGCCTGTCGCTTTTGGTTATGTTGCTAAGCAGTGTTCCCACCCACGCACCCACAAATTTACCTGCAAGTCCAAGGATGCAGAACAAAAGCACGAGCCATAGGTGGAAATTAGTTATAAAATTTATTTTCAGGCCGATATTGGCGAAAAATAGCGGTACAAATATCGCCCCAACCATGTGTGAGAATATCTGTCTTGTTCGCTCGCTCAATGCCGAAGATTGGCCCGCCATGATGCCGGCTATAAAAAAGCCGTACAGGGCATGGATGCCGATCTTCATGGTTATAGCACCGCATAAAAAGCCAAGCAGGCATATAAGCGTCAGGCTCGAAGATGGTTCTGGCAGGTTATACTTTTTGATCTGGCCAATTAGGTGTGAACTCGACCATCTGCCCACCGTCAGGCAGATAACGGTAAAAAGAATTACCATTCCCATTACTGCCAGGTCGTGCATTACATCTACCCTGGCCTGCGAGAAGAAGGCCATTATCACGGTAAATACAAGCCAGCCGACGAGGTCGTTAACGGACAGGGCACTCATGATTAAAAAACCAAGGTCTGTTTTTATAAGCCGCAGGTCGTGGAGCGCTCTTGCCGCGACGGGCACTGCGCTTATGGCAAGAACGATCGAGATGAACAGAGCAAACGGGATTCTCTTATCAGGGTTGATCAGCAGCCAATCCGGCAGCATCATGGCGACCGTAAAGGCGATCATCATCGGTATTGCCGTGCCCATGACTGCTATTTTGACCGCGTCGCTGCGATAGCTCCATGCGGCGATGAAGTCGATCTCCAGCCCGGTTTGGAGGAGCAATAACAGTACCCCAAGCCAGGCGACTGTCTCGAGCATATTCTGCTGTTTTTGGTCTGCGGGAAAGAGGTTCTGATATAATTCCGGTGCGAAATACCCCAGTACTGCCGGTCCGAGCATAAAACCCACCAGCAGCTCGGCTGTGAGCGGTACCTGCCTGAAATATCGAAAAATCTCCCCCAGCCCGCGTGCCAGCGCCAGTATGACAAACACCTGCACAAGGAACAGAAGAATGTTATGCTCTGCCAAAAAGTACATTCAAAACTCCCCGACTATTTTCTCCAGACTATACCCAGTTTACAGGAAATTTTAAATCCAAATTTTTAAAACTCGTTTAATCAGCAAAGCCATAACTCAATAGGAGAGGCTGATTTTGCTTGACTTTTTAGGGGTATATCCCTAATTTAGCGAAGTTTAATTTTTGATTTGCGGTCACGGTACGCACATAGAACGTAAAAGTTGAAGCGGTCAACGTTTAACGGCCGGCTTATTTAAGCAGTAATTTTAGATTCATTTTGAAAGGAATATAGTAAATGGCGACAAAGGTTGCAATTAATGGTTTCGGCCGTATCGGCCGTCTTGTGTTCCGTGCATTGGTTGAGCAAGGACTTCTGGGCAAGGAATTTGATGTTGTCGCGGTCGGCGATATCGTTCCGGCAGATAACCTGGCATACCTCCTAAAGTATGATTCAACGCAGGGCAAGTTCAACGGCACGGTCAGCTCGAAAAAATCCGCTCCCGATAAAGCGGATGATGATGTGCTGGTTGTCAACGGCAAGGATATCCTCGTCGTAAGCGCCAAGACACCTGCCGAACTTCCGTGGGCAAAGCTGGGTGTTCAGATCGTTATCGAATCGACTGGCTTATTCACCGATGCGGAAAAGGCCAAAGGTCATATCGCAGCCGGTGCAAAGAAGGTAATCATTTCCGCACCTGCAAAGGGAGAAGATATTACGGTCGTAATGGGCGTAAACGATGATAAGTACGATGGCGCCAAGCATAATATAGTATCCAACGCAAGCTGCAC
>Ga0079306_1000871_pt1 | contig 23547 bp, 17 predicted proteins | sample Methanotroph_Enr_FD_79181 | JGI IMG/M metagenome (GOLD analysis project Ga0079306, IMG submission 79181) | Enriched soil microbial communities from Old Woman Creek wetland in Ohio, USA - Methanotroph_Enrichment_5 | ecosystem: Environmental > Terrestrial > Soil > Wetlands | place: USA: Ohio...
AGAGAAGAGGTCGGACATAGATATCTTCAGATGGTCCACATCGGGCAGGTCTCCGGCTATCAAATGTATATTGCGAATGAAAGTCACAGGGTCGCTAACATGATCTTTTGCGTATGCTTTGTCAGTAAACAGAGAGTTGATAAAAAGTTCTGTATCAAAATGTTTTTTAATGAAGTTATCGCGTATGGCATATACAGAATCCCTTTTTACATTCGCATAGCTGTTGTTGAGATATATAAATTTTGCTGCAGCATCTCTGGTAATCTCAATTTCCGGATTCAACTCCTTTAGCCTTTCATTGTTTGCGGCCATACTTAAAATACACCTGGGAACAACTGTAGAACGGCTGTAAATGTAACATTTGCGGCCATTTTTTGTGGAAAACACCTCAGGAAAGGAGCGAAACATACGCTCGGCAATTTGGCGATGTTCTTTAACTCCTAGAGGAGTAAGGTCCCCATATCGCCCCTCGGCATCTTTAGCCGCAAGAGAGACTCTCTCGTATAGACTCTCTCCCAAAGCAGAAAGTTTGCCGGCCTTATGTGCCTCATTCAGAATATTCTGAGGAGAAGTATAACTTTCCGGAGTTTGTATCCAACGGGAACCATGGCGTCCGTAATGGCTTATGTAAAATGGCTCATACCCTTTGGGAGCAGGGGTGACAGGAGTGGGTACATATTTGTATATCTGATAAATGCCACTTGCATAATTGATGTCACTAAGGAATTCTACCTTGGTTGTCTGAGCCTGAACGAATGTCGGAAACAGCAGAAAAAGAACCGCAACGGGAAAATATATATGCTTCATAAATTGATCTTCTGTTTATTAAATAAAATCATGTTTTTTCTGCCTTAGAACCGATAAGCCAACGAAAGAATCTGATTTGGGTTAGGATTAAGGTTAAATGATACTGATCTTGATTTATTTAACCTATTTACATTTTTTGTTCCTTTCACCCAAACAACTGTACCACCAGCCATTGTAGCAATACCGGCTAATAGCAATATTCCTCCGGCATTAGCCTGTGTGTTAACACTCTCTTCCGTTCTGCTGTGAAAATTATACATACTTCCTAATGTTACCCCAGTACCAATAGCTGTAAGGGCAACACCTCCAAAAAAGATACCTCTTCCGGTTTTTTTAATTTTAGTATATTTTATTATTTGATCTTGATAAAGATTCTTTGGCTGTTCTTGGGCACTTAATGCGTAAGGTAAAGCAAATACACCTAATAAAATGAGAAAAATGATTGTTCTTTTCATAAGAGAATGATTTTAAGTGGTTGTGGTATAAAGCTATGAAATATAAATTATCTGAGCAAATGATAATAGTTATAATCCTGACACATTGTCTCTGAGTACTAGCTTAAAACAAGATACATTGCGGCAGCAATTGCAGCACCAACGACTGGAGCCAGAACCGGTACAAAAGCGTATCCCCAGTCACTACCCCCCTTATGTTTTATCGGAACAATCGAGTGAATGAATCTTGGAGCAAGGTCACGGGCAGGATTGATTGCATATCCTGTTGCCCCTCCTAAAGATAAGCCGATGGCTGTTACCACCAATGCTATAGGTAGCGCACCTACACTCCCTAAACCAATCTTTAGATCTGGAATGGTTTCACAGGTAATTCCTGCTCCTTCAACATAAAAGACAACAAAAACAAGAACGAATGTCCCCAGAACCTCACAGAAAAAGTTGCTTGGAATCTTGCGAATAGCAGGTTTGGTGGCAAAACATGCAAAAATTGTCTCTTTGTCTTCTGTCTGATTGAAATGATGTCTGAAGAAAATCCAGACAAGAAGTGCACCCAGTGCGGCACCCAGCAATTGGGCAACAATAAATAGCCCCACCTTGGCCCAGGCAAATTTTCCGGCAATTGCAAGTCCGAGTGTAACTGCAGGATTCAAGTGAGCGCCGGAATAAGGACCAGCAATAATCACCCCTGTAAACACAGCCAGACCCCAGCCCAATGCAATTACTATCCAACCCCCGTTATAGGCCTTTGACCCTTTCAAACAAACATTGGCAACCACTCCATCGCCTAAAAGTATCAGAACCATTGTTCCGATAAGTTCTGCATAAAATTCTCCCATTTTTAAAGAAGTTTTAGTTTTTATTAATCTAATTCAGGTTTATTCATTTTCGGGTTCGATCCAGCTTTTGGCCCGTGACAGGGCTTTGGTCCAACCTTTTAAAAGTTTCTCAATGGAGTGGATATCCAGTTCCCGGGAGAAACATCGGTCATAAGCTTTCTGTTCTTTTATCTCGTCCAGATTTTTCCAGAATCCTGTTGCCAAACCTGCAAGATAAGCTGCTCCAAGCGCGGTTGTTTCAGAAATAGCTGACCGATATACCGGAATTCCGAGAATATCTGCCTGAAACTGCATAAGCAGATTATTGACTGCCGCACCACCATCTACCCTAAGTTCCTTGATTGGGGAGCCAAGGTCCTCCTGCATTGCTTTAAGAACGTCATAAGTCTGAAATGCAATCCCCTCCAGTGCCGCGCGGGCGATATTTGCTGCATTAGAGCCTCTTGTGAGGCCAATGATTGTACCCCTGGCATACTGATCCCAATGAGGAGCACCCAGACCGGTATGTGCTGGAACAAGATAGACCCCTCCATTGTCGGGAACCCTGCCGGCCAGCTCTTCCACTTCCGAAGAGGATTTTATTATACCCAGCTCATCACGTAGCCATTGTACCACCGAACCCCCTGTAAAGATACTGCCCTCAACTGCGTATGTGGTCTCCCCGTTTATCTGCCAGCCGATGGTTGTAAGCATATTATTGTTTGAGCTCACAATCTCCTTACCCGTATTGCATAGCATAAAACATCCGGTGCCGTATGTATTCTTGACGGTCCCCTTTTCAAAGCACATCTGTCCGAAGGTGGCCGCTTGTTGGTCGCCAGCTATACCGGAGATAGGTATTACAACATCAAAAAGCTCTTTTGCTGTATATCCGTATATTTCCGAGGATGACTTCACCTCAGGCAAAATCTCTTTAGGTATTCCGAACAATTCCAGCAACTCATTATCCCATTCCAGGGTCCTTATGTTAAACATCATTGTCCGGCTGGCATTGCTAACATCTGTTATATGCCTTTTGCCATTGGTAAGCTTCCAAACAAGCCAGCTGTCAATAGTTCCAAAAGCAAGCTCTCCGGCCTTTGCCCTCTCCATTGCCCCCTCTACATTATCTAGGATCCACCGGAGTTTGGTCGCCGAAAAATATGAATCAATAACCAGACCTGTCCGGAACTTAATTATTTCTGCCCACTTACCACTCTTGAGCTCGTCACAATATTCCGATGTACGGCGGTCCTGCCAGACAATTGCATTATAAATTGGCTCACCGGTTGATCTGTCCCAGACTACGGTTGTCTCACGCTGATTGGTAATACCGATACAAGCCACGGAAGCACCATATTTTGAAGCCTCCTCCATGACTTGTCGGGCCGATTCTATCTGTGAATCCCATATCTCTGACGGATCATGTTCTATCCATCCCGGTTTCGGATATATTTGTCTGAATTCCTTCTGGCTTGAAGCAACAATCTGCCCCTTCTTGTTGAAAAGAATGGCCCTTGCACTCGTCGTTCCCTCATCGAGCGTAAGTACGTACTGGTTTGACATAAAAAATAAATTATCTTTGTTATACAATTCAAATTTATGAATAGTAAAGACACTAAGCAAATAGTCCATAATCTGTCAATGGGCAGTTCTTCTGCATTGCGACAGTTATATGATAAATATGCTCCTACTGTTTATAGATTTGTCTACTCTGTCCTTAGAAATTCTCATGATTCGGAAGAGATAACCCAGATGGTTTTTATTAAGATCTGGGATATTCGCACTACACTGAGAGATGACACAAACTTAACCTCTTTCTTGTTGACAATAGCAAAGAATTCATCGTATAACTTTCTAAAACATAAATATAAAGAGAAGTTGATGTTTGAAAAAATGGAGTTAAGTCTAAAAGATAAAACTTCGGGTTTAGTAGACAACTCCCTTATAGAAAAGGACCTTAATGACTTATTGAACGGTCTGATAGACAAACTGCCCCCGAGAAGAAGAGAGGTTTTTGTACTAAACAGATTTAAGGGTCTTTCTTACAAAGAGATTGCTGCCAAACTTGAAATTTCCGAAAACACAGTTGATACTCAGATGCGAAAGGCTCTTCAGTATATCAAGGACAATCTGGCAAATGATATAAGTATATCAATCTTTATCGCGGTTTTCATAAAAATCACATAACGTTTTACCGTTGAGTCACGGAAAGTATTTTTTGAGTTGTATTATATACGACTAATATAAGGATAAGGCTATGCGTGTATCCATAGAAAATGCAATTAAACAATTGCTTGATGAAAATGTGGAGATTCTCTCTGCTGAGGTAAAGGAGACCTTGTCTTTTCTATTTGATACAGACGAAGGTAAAGAGTGCTTTAACGATTGGTTTCAGGACAATTCCATCAATTCGGTGGAAATTAACGGGGTTGACTTTGAAAAGATGTATTCTAAGATTGGGGGACACGTTAAAGGAAGAGAGAGAAACCCGGTTTTCCCATTTGTTTATATGAGAAAATTCCAAAAAATTGCAGCTTTGTTTATAATACCTCTCGTAATAGGAGCTGTTACATTTTTATATTATTCTCAAAAATCAAACAGAGAATTATCCGGCGAGTTAGCTGCAATTACAAATTACGACACATATAAAGTGCTTCCACTCAATCTTGAATATGTCTCTCCTCCGGGAGCACGATTGAAAATCTTATTATCAGATAGTACGGAAGTGTGCTTAAATGGAAATAGTAAACTATTTGTATCGCGCGATTTTGGGAGAAAGGAGAGAAAGGTAAAATTGGATGGCGAAGCCTTTTTCGATGTCAGAAGGAATGAAAATCAGAAATTCATTGTAGAAGCAGGAGAAATAGATGTAGTTGCATTGGGAACCTCTTTCTATGTTCAGGCATATCCTTCGGAAAAGACTATTGAAACGGTTTTGCTTAGCGGTAAGGTAGCTGTCGAATACAATGACCAGCAAATTATCCTTGAGCCAAATCAGAAACATACATATATAAAAGACAACAATAAGGAAAAGCTCAATAAAAACATTGATACAAAAAGATATAAAGCATGGACAGAAGGAGAGTTGATATTTGAAAATGACACCATGGAAGAGATAATCAGAAGATTAGAGCATTTTTACAATGTTGTGATAATTGTAGAAAATCCTGAAATATACACATATGGCTTTACAGCATCGCTTGCAGATTGTTCAATAGAACAGATAATGGAGTATATAAAATTATCATCACCAATAGCATATAAAATAAACAAGAATGAAATAAGACTGAGTTCCAGAAAATAAAAAAGGGCAGGAGTGGAGTCCTGCCCTGGAATTTTGTCTTTAGCACCAACGTAATAATTATTAATCCTAAAAACATTTAAAAGTATGAAAAAACCCTGGATTTTAAAAACTTTTTTATGTCTGATGATTTTCAGCTGTAGTAATCTCATTTTACAGGCTCAGTCGGTAAAAATCACATTGGACATTAAAGAAGGTAAAATTGAACAAGCTTTAGCTCAGATTCAAAAGCAGAGCCCGTACAAGTTTATGTATAACACAAAACTTGTAGATGTAGAACAAAAAATCACTATAAAATGCAAAGATGTAGCACTCAACATAGCATTGGATGAACTTTTTACAGGGAAGAAGATTTCCTATAAAATTGTTGACAATCAAATCATTCTTTCACCCAGGAATATTTTAAATGATCAAGAGAACGATAAAATCAGACAGATTGTTGTAAAAGGTTTCATAAACGACATTTCCATGGGTACTGCTGTACCGGGTGTTATTGTACAGGTTAAGGGAGGTAAGGAGACAGTATTATCAGACGAAAAGGGAAACTATGAAATTTCTGTACAGGGTAATTCAGTTTTAACATTTTATTGTCTGGGGATGAAAACCGTGGAAGTGTCGGTAAACAACAGAATGGTTATCAATGTCAATATGGAGCCAGATATAGTCTCTTTGAATGATATAGTAGTTACAGGATATCAAACCATTTCCAAAGAGAGAGCGACCGGCTCTTTTACCATCATCGATACAAAAATGACCGAATCCAAATTACAACCCGATCTCAAGAAAATTCTGGAGGGTCAGGCAGCCGGTCTTACATTTGACAACAACGGAAATATATCGATCAGAGGAACGGCAACTATTAACGCCAACGTTAAGCCCCTTATTGTGGTAGACGGCTTTCAATATGATGGCAACCTGGAAGATATCAATCCTATTAATATAGATAATATCACCGTTTTAAAAGATGCAGTTTCAACTTCAATATACGGAACAAGAGCTGCAAACGGAGTTATTGTAATTACCACCAAACGAGGGCAAAAAGATGCCTTCAAGGTCACTTACCGAGGAGTATTCTCAGCAAGAGCTAAAACAAATTTTGACGTATTTAACTTTGGTTCAACAAGTGATATTATTGATGGAGAGATTGCTAATTATGACCAGACATGGTTCTATCTGGGACCGGAATCTGAAATGTCACATGTTCAGGATCTTCTATATAATAACGATAGAGCTACAGCGATAACTGCTATCGACAAATTACGAGGTTTTGACGCAGTCAGGCAAATGCAGAAATATGTACAACGAATGTCGATTACTCAATCTCACAACTTAGGAATAAGCGGAGGTACCGAAAAGAACCAGTTCAATGCAGCAATCAATTATGTAGGATCTTATGGCGATAAGAAAGCAATGATTCATGAAAAAAACGAGAAATTGATTTTTGACATGAAAAATACGTGGTCGCCTGCCAAATGGATTTCATTTGATATGTCAGCCAATGTTCTCTATAACAATAGTCAATCACCTCTTGACGAATGGAGCGACCTGCTTCCTTCCGACGAAAAGATGATCAATTATGACAAAATGATCTATGCGTATTCAAATTTATTTGATGCGAAGGGAAAATCTCAGAATATAAGAACACCAGTTCCCTCTTCTGTTCTAGATGTTTTTAATGATCCAAGCAGGGTAGCCAATATGTTGTCTTCTGAATATAATCCCGTTGCCGATCTTGGCAGAGAGATGAGTTATACAAATTCATTGAATGTAAGGCTGTCCGGCAACTTTACTTTTAAACTTTTTGACGGATTTTCTGTAAATGTGGGGGGAGCCTGGCGCATGGGAAATATTAACACAAAAGAGATCAGAGAGAAGGAGTCGTTTTATGTCAGGTATAGAGTGAATTCATGGACAGATATAAACAACTCTATGAAAAAGTACCTTCCTTATGGAGACATACTAGATGAAGCCCGATCGATAACTGATAACTGGACAATAAGATACCAGGCAAATTACAATAAATCATTTAGCGATAATAAACATAGAGTTACCGCATTGTTAGGAGGGGAGATTATCCGGGACCAGATTAATGGCAATGCTTACCCGACAAGATTCGGATATAACAGACAAGCAGGGAGTTTTGAGTCAATCAACTATCTGGATTTCAGGAGTGGTGAATATGAAAATAGTATATTAAACTACACATACCCATCAATGACCGACGGAAAAATGTCTCTTAGAGACAATCGTTACACCTCATGGTATGGAAATGCTTCATATGAATTTAACAGTCGTTATATCATTAGCGGCTCAGCAAGACTGGACCTGACCAACTTCTTCGGGACTGACCCTAAGTTCAGATATAAACCAATCTGGTCCGCAGGCGCAACCTGGAAAATAGCCAATGAAGGATTCTTCGATAATTCAACAATTAATATATTGAATCTTCGTGCCTCTTATGGAATTAACGGAAACATTGCACTTGGTGAGGGACCTTATTTGATTTTGTCTCCTGGCAGTTACAGTGCTGTTGCCGGAGGTACCTATTACTCCATATCATCTCCTGTGAACGATCAGTTGCGCTGGGAAAAAACAGCAACAACAAATATAGGTTTTGATATAGCGATCCTTAAAGACAGATTTGGTGCAACGATAGATCTTTACAACAAGCTTTCAACCGACTTGCTGGCATCGGATGCTGTAAACCCTGCCACCGGTTTTGCAAACCTTACCAAAAATGTCGGTTCAATCAGAAACAGAGGAGTAGAGGCGTCTCTAAGGGCTCTGGTATTAAAAAACAACAAGTTTTCATGGAACGTAAACCTGAACTTTTCATACAACCATAATAAAATATTGACATATAATAAGTCATACCCTTATGTCTATGATTTTTTGGACCCAAGAACCTATAAAGAAGGTTTTCCGGTAGGGGCAATGTTTGCATTCAAATCTGCCGGACTTGATGCCGAAGGTTATCCTCAGGTGTATGACAGAAATGGAGATATTCAAAGCGGAAATGCATTATTTACCTTTGGCGATGCAGATTTAAAATTTATGGGAAATTCAATCTCCCCGTATGAACTTGCATTAACTAACAGTTTCTCATTTTACAATTTTGATGTATCATTTATGTTCGTTTCAAAATTGGGAGGTAAAATGAGGATGGACTCTTTTACCGGTATGAATTATACGAATCGTCACTTTGCAGAAAGATGGCAGAAACCTGGAGATGAAAATAAAGAGAGTATGGTTTATCCTGTTTATGATGCGCTGGGAGGATCAGGCTGGCAATTCTATCTCTATCCATATTATGACGTTCATGTAGTCAATTCGAATTTTTTAAAACTGAGAGATTTATCAATTGCATATAATGTTCCGGACAAGTTATCCAAAAAACTAGGGATGCTCAACACAAAGATTTACCTGCAAGGGAGAAACTTATTCAGGTTAACAGCAAAAGGTGTGGATATAGATCCTGAAACTCAGCAAACAGCATATGATCCTGATACATACGAATATTATATTACAACAGCCATGACAGGAAGACCTGAAATCTACATCGGATTATCGTTTAACTTTTAATTCAAAGAACAATGAAAAAAATAATATATATACTTATACTCTCTTTAATTATAAGCTCTTGTGAAAAATTTTTAGATGTAAAACCAGTAGGGAGTCTTATTCCTACTGATATAGAGCAATTTGACAATTTGTTGTACCATGCCAGAACGTATGACTTTCTTTTTTCCGATAACAACAGAGGCTCTCTGCTACTTCCACTCTCAGATGAGATTACGATTTCTGACAAAGTAGTTTTAGCCTCATATAAAGGTGTATCCAATGATAGGTTTACTCCATATATATTTGCAAAACCCTATTTAAATCCGTTTAAGACAGATGATTATTTTTTAGAGGCTACTTATAAGGCAACACTCTATTTCAACACTGTGATTGATGGAATAAAAGATTTGGGTGGAGAAGAGAGTACCAAGGGTAAACAACTTATTGCTCAGGCCAGAGCCGGCAGAGCATGGACCTATCTTATGGCAGGTATTACTTATGGACCTATGTTCAAAAAAGGGGGCGACAACTCATCAAAAACCATTTCATACAGAACTGCCTCAAGCGCAACTAAGGAGATCCCAAATTTATCAACAGTAGATGAATTGTTTAACCTTGTAAAGGCAGATTTGGAATATGCTGTTGTTAATTGCCCATCTGAAGTGATAAAAACTGTCAGGATTAATAAAACAACTGCGAATGCAATTATGGCCCAAATGTATATGTTCAAGGCAGATTACGAAAATATGTTCACGTATGCCAAGACTGCATGGGATCTATTGGTAAGTGCAAGGGGAGAAGAAAACACTCTTTACAATTATAATAACTTTTTCTTGAAGCCCGGAGTAAAAACACCCAAAGTAGGAGAGGACCATGAGCTTTACGATGCTCTGAATGATCCTTCAGGGGATATTCTTAATAACCCGGACAACAAAGAAATTTTGTTTTACAGATATTGTCCCGTTGATGGACTGGCAAGTAAGGCAAGCGATGAATACATTGCCCTTTATAATGCAGATACAGATATTGAAGGTGACCGGAACTCTTATGCCGATTTGCGTAAAAAATTCTTTATGTTAAAAGTCAATACACAAGCAGCCGAGGGAGCATGCATACGAAATGTAAGATTTGGGAACGGTCTTGGTGATTATACAAAAATGTGCGGGACACAAGGAATTTCGACTCCCGAATTACTATTGATGCTGGCCGAAGCTGCTGCAAGAACCAACAGAACCGCAGTTGCCTTAAGTGCCCTTAATTTATTGAGAAGCAAAAGATATACACCTGTGGCCATTTCGGCAAACAGTGCAAGAATAAACGCTCTTACCGGGGATAACCTTATCCGCGAGATATTGAAAGAGCGTCAGAAAGAGTTGCCTTGGAAGAGTGCCAAACGATTCTGGGACCTCAAGAGATACAATGCCAATGATCCTGGGAAACCATGGACAAAAACACAGATTACACGGACAGTATTAGGCACCCAATATACAGGGGTTATCGGTTCAGATGATTATCAGCTGGAGATAGTAAATAAGTTTATCACGTTTAATCCTCATTGGGGACTTGAAGTTTATAACGGAGCCTGGCCTTCTATTGTTTTATAGTACCCAACCACAGTAAGTTGCAACTAACATATAGCCGGAAAATTACCAAATACGAAATTCTGTTATAAGAATTTCGTATTTGGTAATTATATTTTTTGGCTGTTTTAGCACAGCAGCAAAGCAAAAAATTTGCATCAATGAAATATTTGTTTTTACTTTGTAAATAAAAGTACTTTTAAATGAAAGAGGAAAAGGATTATATTAAGGATATAAATGAGATTCGCTCAATGATGGAGCGCTCTTCAAAATTTCTTGCACTATCTGGCTGGGAGGGCATTCTTGCCGGCATTTATGCACTTTCGGGGGCATTCATTGCCTATAAGGTATTTAATTTCAATCCGGATAAAATTTCATATACTTTAGAATCAGGAGGTACAACCGCCGGTTATATGAACGTCTTCATTCTGGCAATTGCAGTATTGATTCTGGCATTAGGTTCCGCTGTTTTGTTTTCCAACATGAAAGCATGCAAGAGAGGCGAAAAATTATGGAACCCCACCACCAGACGATTACTGGCAAATATGTCAGTTCCGCTTGTTGCGGGCGGGCTGCTTATCCTTATCCTCATAAACAAGGGATTGATCGGTCTGATTGCCCCATGTACATTGATATTCTATGGTTTCGCCTTATACAATGCCAGCATGCTCACATATAAAGCAGTGAAAATCCTTGCTTTTGTTGAGATGGGACTGGGTTTGGTCGGTGCATACTTTGTTGAGTATGGATTATTGATATGGGCCCTGGGTTTTGGAGTGGTTCATATTATTTATGGTATTTACATGCATTACAATTACGAAAGGTGAAATTCTCAATAGACGGTTTACATAAAGCATTTGAAAGCAGGATCCGGCTAGGTATAATGTCGGCACTTGCTGTAAATGATATGCTTGATTTCAACTCCCTCAAGGAGTACCTGGATTTGACCGACGGTAATCTTGCCAGCCATATAAAAGCATTGGAAAAAGAGGAGTTTATCGGGGTTGAGAAATCATTTGTAGGTAAAAAGCCCAATACTAAATATTTCATGACCAAAGAGGGGAGAAAGGCTTTCAACGACCATCTGGAAGCTTTGGAGAAATTTATAAAATCGGGGAAACTGATATAATTCAAATACATATATTTTTTGCCCATTAACTTTGAAAGACAAAGCACTTTGACGCACTAGAATAATTTTAATAATTACAAAAATGAAAACAAACGACACTAAATCAAAACAATTTCACACAGGATCGGTATACAAGCGGATGCTTCAGGGAGGAGGGATAGCCATGGTTCTGATTACACTTTTTTTAGCTGGAGTAGATGATCCAAATCCCGACTGGCCAAAGTTCTGGATGGTAAGACCACTGGTAGTAGTACCCATAGCCGGAGCAATGGGTGGCGTATTTTATTACTATATGGATTTTATGAGAAATCATGGACTATGGACTAAAATCTTTGCAAACGTTATAAGCATCCTGGGATATCTTGTAGCAATATGGCTGGGTTCTGTTCTGGGTCTTGACGGAACATTGTGGAACTAAACATCAGATTTTAACAGTTGATAAAATATTCAGAGATGAAAAACAAAATAATCGAAAACCTGAACAATCCGGCACAGCTTGAAAAGCTTTACCGGGAAGACAAATCAGCTTTTAAGCAGGCATTTAATGCGTTAGAACCCGAACTTAAAAGCAATAACATTCTACGTTTTTGGGACGAAAGACTGAATTACGAAGGAGAATCAATTAAATGGGGCACAAGTAAAGAATTGCTGTTTGTTATAATTGCCTCGATGGTTGCGGGCCTGATTGCAAAACTACCTGCAATTTTTTCAATCGACCAGGAATTTTTCTATCCCAGAAATATCGGTTTTATCATTTTTCCGGTACTGACTGTATATTTTGCATGGAAGAACAGATTGTCAACCGGTAAAATTGCCTTTATAGCAGGCATGACCCTCTTTGGTTTATTGTTTATCAATTTCCTTCCAGCTGTTAAAGAGAGTGATACCTTAATTTTATCATGCATTCACCTGCCATTATTCCTGTGGTCATTATTAGGTTTTGCGTTTGTTGGCGGGACCAGAAATAACAACGAACAACGACTTGGCTATCTCAGATTTAATGGCGACCTGATTGTAATGACTGCTCTTATTCTTATCGCTGGTGGAATCCTTACCGCTATTACTATAAACCTTTTCAACCTGATTGATTTTAAAATTGAAGAGTATTATTTTGACTATGTTGGTATTTTTGGCCTTGCCGCTGCTCCTGTAGTAGGCACATACCTTACACGGACCAATCCGCAACTGGTGGGCAAGGTGTCACCGGTAATTGCTAAAATATTCAGTCCGCTGGTATTGGTTATGCTGGTGGTTTACCTTACAGCAATCATTTTTTCAGCTAAGGACCCATATAACGACAGGGATTTCCTGCTTATTTTCAATGCGTTGTTGATAGGTGTTATGGCATTGATTTTCTTTTCGGTGGCAGAAACATCCAAGAGATCAAAAAGCCATCCCGAGATATGGATTCTCTTTCTTTTGTCTGTAGTAACCATAATTGTGAATGGTATTGCCCTGTCGGCCATCTTGTTCAGGATATCTGAGTGGGGTATTACACCCAACAGAGCCGCTGTTCTGGGAGCCAATGTCTTAGTTTTAATAAATCTTTTACTGGTATCTGCACAACTATTCAGGGTGTTAAGGAGAAGACGAGAAATATCCGGTGTTGGAACGGTCATTGCTAAATACCTGCCCATCTACATAATATGGACAGTAATTGTAACTTTTGTATTTCCGTTGATATTCTGGTTTATATAGCAGCCGAGGCCGGGTCAAATTTCCAAATGTTATATGTCTTATCATCTTGATGGCCAATATATAATTTGTTTTTAAGATAAAAGAAAAATAGATCTCCGTTAATCAGATTCATTGGAAATTTTTGTGTTTTACTCCACTTGTCCGATACTGGGTCGTAAATCCATAATTCCCTGTCAAACCAATTATAGTACTCAGTATGACTATGATAGCTTAGCCCAAAATATAATTTGCCATTATATGAGAATGAAATGATTTTATCATGGAGTATACCGGGGTAACTCGTTTTCTTTGTCCAGGTGTTGTTTTCTGTATTGTACTCCCATATACTCTTATCAGTTGTAATTATATAAGCTTTATTATTAATGTTGGTTCCGACTAATATACTGTATGGGTAATCAATGGAAATTGCTGCTAATTGTTGCCAGGTGTTATTAGTCAGGCTGTACATATAAGATAGCCGGGAACTGATAAAGAAAATATTATCAGAAATTGAAAACCCATAATAAATAGTATGTTCACCGTAATAAAAAGGAGCTGTTGTTACTTTTGTCCATGAATCTGATTGAAACTTATATATATTATTGTCTGAATTATTAAAAACATATTGAATATTACCAATACTTACACCGGTATACAGGGTATAGCGGCTCCCCGAAATAGGGAAATAAGGAGATTTTGTAAGTTCGTTTTTTTCCGGATTATAAAAATATACAACCCGAAAGGGAAATATTATGCATCCTGCTACATCGGTTGATGACCCATAGGAAGGCTCTGTAACATCTAGCTGAATACCTGCCTTTTCTAACGACCATGCATTTTTGGAGCTTCCTTTACTTATGAATTTTATATTATTGCCGTATATCCTTTTGCTTTCTTGTGTAGCAAACGCTCTTACATTATACTCCAGCCCTTTTGCAAGAGAGTGGTCAATTCTAATCTTGAAAAAAGAAGAATTAAAAACCTCTCCCAAAATTACAGTATATGAACTATCGATATCTGGTTCATTGGCATCCCAGACAAACCCGTAAGTAGTATTTGTTCTGATCCCTTTTTTAACCAGTTCACCCTGAAAAGTAGCACCTGTAGAATCCACATCAACAACTTCAAGCGTTCTGATAATTGGAAATTCCCTTGAGTCCGGTTTTTCTGTCTGGCAGCTAAACAGAACCATGGCCGTTAATGATATTATAAGAGTTATGTATTTCATGATTGTTAGAATATAAGGCCAATTCTCAATGTAATTTCACTTAAATTCAATAATCTGTTGACCTTCTCGAAATTATAGAATTTATTGTAGCTTATGTCGCCAAAACAGGCATATTTTGAACCAAGTTGCAAAATCATTCCACTGCCTATTGAGAATCCTCCCATATTTTCCTGTAATATCGGGGAGTCAATGATACTGATATATGTGTTGTTTTTAACAGTATTATATTGAAATAACGTGCCTTCATTTTTTATTGTACGGGAATATATAGGGCCAGCCTGGAAATATGGGCTGATTTTTTTACTTAAAAGGCTATATCTGACCAATAACGGGAAACATATTGTAGAACTATTGATAACCAAATCATAACTGAGTCCTGCTTTGTCAAATGATTGAGAGGTGCCATATCTCCTGTAGTAAATCTCAGAGTGAAGAGAAAAATTACTTACCCTAATGGGGATATCCATAAATACTCCAATAGTAATAGTCCGATCACTTTCATATCGAGGTGATAAATACAGACTTTGCTTTTGAGCAGAAGATGCCAGAGAAGTTGACACTCCTGTTGAGAAGCCATAATGAAATCTTGGTAGTGGCCGTTTGGCACAATTGTTATAATCCTGTATAAATCGTATAAGATTATATTTTTGGATTTTTACAAATGGTATGTTCCTGACAGCTTGTGGACACCCTTTGACAACACTATCAAATAAGGTACGATATTCTTCTTTTAACAGAGGTAATTCTAAAAGTTTAGTGCTATCACTTTCAGTCAAATAGTATTTGCTTATACCTTCTTTTGTTTTGAAATAATAGAGGTTCGTTTTACCCTTAACCAGTCTCTCCAGAAAATACCGTTGTATTGTATCATCAATTTTAATTGGAAATGATTTAAAGGTCCTCCCATCGTTGAACCGATATTCTTTAACCTCATACGGAGTGTATGTAATTATCCTTTTATCTTGTTTAACCCTGCAAAACATTGAGTTTTCAATATCATCACCTTCGACCAGTTTAATCCCGATTATTGTTGTACTGTCGGTTGTATAATATGCTCCCTGCGCACTAGAGATTTTTGGAATGAAACAGATAATAAAAACTAAGTATAGATATTTTTTCATTTGCAGATAAAGTTCACAAAAATTTAACCAGATTTTGTTACAAATTTCTACAAAATCATAAACAATTTATAATTACTATTGTAGGGTACTGCAATTGTAATGGTGACTCACTTCCTGCATGACTCGGAATTTGCGCATCGCGGAGTTAATCCTTTTGATGGGCAGATTGTCAGTTAGAACGTCACTAAACACCCAAAATCTGCTTTAAGGCTTCAACAGGAGTAAAGGTGCGCCTTGATGTTGCTTCAAGGTCATGCATCTCCTCCTCATAAATACGGCGAAGAAATATTGGCATCGCTTCTCCTATCTCAATCAAGTGTCCATCGTTATCATAGAAGCGGATTGTCCGCTGCCCCCATAACTCTGTGTTGATATCATGAAGGAATAATACATCATTTCCTTTCAATTTCTGATATATTGTGTCCAGTTCTTCGGTCTCGAAACAGAGCTCGAAACGGCTTGGAACGTTTGAGTCAGAGATCTTATCCATACCGAGTTTTTGGGGAATAATATTCTGCTCCATAATTTGCCAGATAGCAAAACCCTCCTTGAACATAAAGTTCTGGTCGCCATTGTTCATTACGACAGTCATTCCCAGGAGGTCAACATAAAAATCCCGTGCCTTTAGTGCATCTTTCACAAAAAGCACTGCTGTACAATTTTTTAAATCCATATTACCCTTTTTTTAATCTGTATATTCTATAACTCAAGAAGACCTCTGGCCTAGGCAAGCATATGGTTGTTGCGGTCTGAAAGAAGAGCCATTTTTTCCCCTCAAGGTCAGTCTCACCAAACATGCTGTTATACAACTGTTACACACTGTCCGGGCAAACACATTCCCAAAAAACAACACGAAAAAAACGATTATAACGACTTCTTTCAATTTACATATTAATACAAAATTACCAAATAAATCTGTTTATTCTCGATCTGCTTTTCATGCAAAGGAGAATTCTCTTCGGTTGCCGTTTTCTAATTATGAATCCATATCAGCGATTAGCTACCCTTTAAAAGATTTCTTTATGTGGATTATAATTAGCAGATTACCATCAAATTTATATTAAAGTGGCTAAGTATCCGCCAGAATGGCTAATTTTGATGTGATTTACCGGATGCTTACAAAAAATAATCAACAATGAAAGTTAAATACCTTTTATTCAGAAATTTAATGCTGGCTATTTTAATTACCAGTACGAATACTCTATTCTCTTTACCGAGTAAAACCAATAATACAATTAATAAAGCTGCTGTTGTAGGTTTAATAGAGAGGATAGTTCCGGGTAAATCGGACAATTTTATTTTGGAGACGATTCCGGCCGAAAACAACCAAGAGGTTTTTGAGCTTGAGAGCAGGAATGGCAAAATAGTATTGCGAGGTAGCAGCAGTCTGGCACTTACCCGGGCATTAAACTGGTATTTGAACCATTACTGTCATACCTCTGTGTCTTGGTATAAGGCAGAACCAATCGATGTGCCATCCGTTTTACCTGTTGTAGCGCAAAAGGTTCAAAAATCATGTCGTTTCGAAAAAAGGTTTTTCTTAAATTATTGTACGTTTGGATATACGACTCTTTGGTGGCAATGGGATGATTGGGAGCGGTTTGTCGATTGGATGGCATTGAATGGAATAAACATGCCTTTAGCTATTACCGGTCAGGAGTATATCTGGCAAAAAGTCTGGAAGAAATTTGGGATGACCGACGAAGAAATCCGCGCCTTTTTTACTGGCCCGGCACATCTTCCATGGCATAGGATGGGCAATTTGGATGGATGGTTAGGCCCGTTACCACAGTCATTTATAGATCAGCAGTTTGAACTTCAAAAGAAAATTCTCCAACAGGAGCGGTCGTTTGGGATGACTCCAATACTACCTGCCTTTGCCGGACATACACCAAAAGCCATAGAAAATAAATATCCTAAGATAAAGTTAACATCATTGGGTTCGTACTCAACAGGGGAGCAGTACGATGCATACTTTCTCAATCCTATGGAACCACTTTTTGTCGAAATACAAAAGGAGTTTATTAAAGAACAAACAAAGTACTTTGGCACTAATCACTATTATGGTACCGACCCTTTCAATGAAATGGATCCACCAAGCTGGGAACCTGATTACTTAGCCTCAGTATCAAAAACGATATATAAGGGAATGTCGGAAATCGATAAAGAGGCTGTTTGGGTTCAAATGGGTTGGACATTTTACTACGATAGGAAGCATTGGACAAATCCACGCCTTGAGGCTATGATTAAGGCTGTTCCAAAGGATAAAATGATGATTCTCGATTACTTTTGCGAGAATACCGAGATCTGGAGAACCACAGATGCGTTTTTTAATGCTCCGTATATTTGGTGCTATCTGGGGAATTTTGGTGGTGGTACACAAATGGCCGCCCCTATAAAAAAGGTTGCAAAGTTATTGCTCGAAACAGAAAGCGACGATAATCGAAGACAGATGTGCGGTATTGGATCGACTCTGGAAGGTTTTGGGGTAAATCGTTTTATGTTTGAATGGTTATTCGAATACGCATGGGACAAATCAGCAGCAAACGTCAATGAATGGATTACAGATTATGCCCGTTCACGTGCCGGGCAAGCTGATCCTATTGCAGAAGATGCATGGAGACGGTTGGTGAATGTTGTCTACGATCAGCTTGTTTCAGGAGTTGGACTTGGCAATACAATTGAGATGAGACCCAGGTTCGAGGGCAATGCGAACTATACCCGAAGAGGGGTTTATGATTATCAGAAACTTGCCGATATTTTTGGACAAATGCTCCTTGCAAATCAAAAGACACTATCCAATCCTCGGTATCAGTACGATTTGGTGATGGTTTGCAGGCAAGTTCTGGCCAACTTAAGTTATCCCATAAGGAATAAGGCTTTTGATGCTTATAAGGCCAAAGATATCGATCAGTTCAATCAGTATGCTTCGCTATTTATTCAAATCGCAGCTGATGTTGATAGAATAGTTGCAACCCTACCGGAGTTTTCCTTAAACAATTGGATTACCGCTTCTCACTACTTTGAGGCAGCAGACGCCCCTAAGTCATACTTTGAGAAGAATGCCAAAGTTCTTGTTACCACTTGGGGTCAGCAGGGTAGCGGATTAATTGACTATGCGGCAAGAGATTTTAGCGGGTTAATCAATTCGTATTACAAAAAGCGTTGGGAGATGTTTTTTGATGATGCCAGAAAATCTCTTAAGGATTCGACTACATTCAATCAGAAATTGTTTGATGAGAAAATCGCTGAATTTGAATGGAAATGGTGTGAGTCGGAATATAAAGACAATCCTGTTGTCGTTGAAAATTCAAGCCAGTTAGCAAGGGAACTGTACACAAAATATATTAGATATTTTTCACTTTTTTCGGCACAATAATAGGGAACGAGAATGTGTCACTGCTGTTTTGTTTTCATTAGTTTATACCCAATTATGAATGAGATTCTATTGTTTTGTATGGACCAGTTCATATAATTACTTAATTCTCTATTTGTATAATATCGAATTTCTGCACTGACTCTTTTACAGATGCTTTTGTTCCTCTTTCAATAATGTCTGAATTTTCAAGCCTGAATTTGAATTCGGATGGATTGTTATCCCAATCGTCATTTCTGATTAAACATTCCGTTTTCAGATTCTTATTTCAAATTCCTAAAATAAGTTATATAATTCGCATGTGACGTTGGTTTTGAGAAAAGGTCCAAAATTTCACGAGCCAAAAATATCCATTGGATCAGCTCCGATGGATATCAAAAGCTGGGAATCTTGATTTATTGAATTTTAGTAGTAATTTTACCTTCAGCAAAAATTACCCGGTATGAAAAGAAAACATGCAACATTTCTGCTTTAGTTCCACTTTTAGCGGCCATTATCACGGGCTATTCAAGCGATAAGAACAATGGTGTGGAGCTTACTATTCTGGAGAATCCCAACATGTACCGGAATATCCGAACATGGGATTTATTTGCAAGCAAAACCCCTAATGCGTCTTCATACATCAAAGCAAGTATTGATTAAGATTCAAGAACCACTCGGGAAGAAGCAAGGCGATATTTACAGTTGGTCAGATCTTCGGCCAAAACGGCAGGGACGACTGGACAGAGATGCTTTTACGCCCAATGAACTCTATCTAGCGTTCGAACTAGACTACTTTGTAAATGAATTAACGGTCCATTATAAAGATGGGACATCAAAGAACATCGTACACATTGCTGGCTACATAGTTTCGGTTCTTTAGTTCCTTTTAATTTATTTAAGGTTCAAGAGTGGTTCAAAAAGTTGCGACTAAATATGGCATATCCAAAATATTTTATTTGTCTTCCTTTTTTAGTCCGGTTTTTTCAAGTTTTTTTAACCAGAGAAAACTGAAGAATCCGAATAAAGCCATTCCTGCCATGAAGATAGGGTAAGCAATTTTCCAGTGTTCAGAACCGGTCATCATTGAGAATTCCGACATCCCGCCCACACCCGAAAGCAGGGTAAGGGGCATAAATATGGTAGTGATAAATGTGAGCCGTCTCACAGTCGCATTAGTTTGGTTTGCCGAACGAGCCATCTGGTTATTAAGCAACGAAAGATTCATCTCCATAAGACTTGTTACAATTTCGCGGTATGTTTCGGTAAGTTCGAAAAACCTTGCCAGATGGTCGTATATATCACGGTAATGAAAAATGGCTTTGTCGCTGATATATGGGCAATCTTTCCGGCAGATTTTCAGCATAATTTCCCGTTCGTGGAAAAGGCTCTTGCGAATATTTAGCAAGTTTCGCCGTAAATGCTGCAAGTCGGAAAGGTTAAACTTCACCAAGTCCTGCATCATCATGTCTTCTGCATTGTTGAGATCATCTTCTACTGCTTCAACGGCAATAAATTTTTCATCTACAATAATGTCAAGAATAATATGCATGAGGAAAGCGGGACCCTGTCCGGTATTTATAATGCTTTTTTTTATCAGCTGTTCAATGTTTTGCATGAGTGCCCTGCCAGTTGGCCCGTGGTGATTGACTGTTATAAGGAAGTTTTCTCCAATGAAAAAATTCACCTCCTCAATGACTATTTTCTTTTTGGAATAATTGAAAGCATTGAATAATATGTATGTATGACCTGGAAAATCTTCAATTTTTGGTATTTGGCCTTCATTCATGCAATCTTCAATGGATAAAGGGTGAATGCCCATCTTTTCAATTAGCGGGGAAAGTTCTTCCAGAGAGGGATGTATGTAAGACAACCAAATATATCCACCGGCTTTAACAACTTCCAGTGCTTCATCAAGACTGGAGATTGAAACAATTTTACCGGGTTTAGAAATATGAAAAAAATGAGAATCTGTCATGGCGTTGTTAATTTTATCATATAAAAGTAGTCAAAAGAATTTTTTATACCATTATGCGCTTCGGAAAATAAGTTATATTATTCACACCATAAAAACACTTAATAAAATATTGTATACAGTTATTCTAATAACATGATCCATAAAATGGAGTTTTTCGCAGCGCAGATCGTGGGCCCAGTTGGGCTTGACCCGAGCCCTTTATGGGCGAGAGCCACGACCGGAGGGAGTGAACTTCCAAGCCAACAAAAGAAAAAGGAGTGAATTATGTTTACGCGGCCTCCGGCCGCCAAAGCCCCCTCTTTGGAGGGGGTGCGGGGGAAAACTTTGACAAAGTTTTTAGAATATGTCAAATAATCAACGATTTAGCAAGAAGAGGCTAACTGCTAAAATTCAATAGAAGGCCATAAATATTTGCAAAACAAAGAGTTGCTAAAAACTTTGTCAAAGTCAACGTCAGGCCGGGGCCCATGAAAAAAGCACTAACGCAAATGCGTAGTGCTTTTTTAGTGGGCCCAGTTGGGCTTGAACCAACGACCCCCTGATTATGAGTCAGGTGCTGCTAACCAACTGAGCTATGGGCCCGGGAAACATCGGCAAAGTTAAGAAAAATTGCCGTTTTTTATTATCAGACTTTGATTTCTACTTCAACTCCACTAGGAAGTTCAAGCTTCATCAAAGCGTCTACGGTCTTAGGAGTAGAGCTGTAGATGTCCAGAAGGCGGCGGAAAGAGTTCAGTTCGAACTGCTCACGTGCTTTCTTGTTAACGAATGTTGCACGGTTAACGGTGAAGATCTTCTTGTCTGTAGGAAGCGGAATAGGACCACTAACCACAGCACCTGTTGCCTTTACTGTTTTTACAATCTTGTCTGCCGATTTGTCAACCAACATATGATCGTAAGATTTTAGCTTTATTCTTATTTTTTGGCTCATTTTATTTGATATTAACCAATTATTTTTTCTGTTTCTTTTTTATTATTCATCCAGATCACCTTCGAACTTCTTGCCGCTGGCCTTTTCTATGACCTCTTTGGCGAGATTAGAAGGAAGCTCTGTATAATGAGAGAATTCCATTGTGCTGGTAGCTCTTCCCGATGATAGGGTACGTAAAACCGTTACATAACCAAACTGCTCAGAAAGCGGAACCTTTGCTTTTACAATTCTTGCATTTCCCTTAGAGTCCATAGAGGTAATCTGACCACGACGTTTGTTAAGGTCGCCGATTACATCACCCATATAGTCTTCCGGAGTAACAACCTCCAGAGCCATGATAGGTTCCTGAATCATAGGATTTGCCTTAGGACACGATTTGCGGAAAGCCTGTCTTGCACAGATTTCGAATGACAAGGCATCAGAGTCAACAGGGTGGAAGGAGCCGTCCTTAAGAGTAACCTTAAGCGAAGGAACCTCGTAACCTGCAAGAACACCATTTGCCATAGCTGCCTTGAAACCTTTCTCAACAGATGGAACATACTCCTTAGGAATGTTTCCACCTTTGACTGCGTCGATAAACTGAAGTCCGGAAACTCCTTCATCAGCTGGTCCGATTTCAAAGATAATGTCTGCAAATTTACCACGGCCACCTGTCTGTTTCTTGAATACCTCCCTGTGCTGTACAGTTGAGCGGATTGCCTCTTTGTAATTTACCTGAGGTGCTCCCTGATTGATCTCAACATTGAACTCACGTCTCAGACGGTCAACAATAATCTCAAGGTGAAGCTCGCCCATACCGCTGATAACAGTCTGACCTGTATCATGATCTGTACGAACAGTGAATGTAGGGTCCTCTTCTGACAGTTTTGACAATGCCAGTCCTAGTTTATCAAGATCTTTCTGAGTCTTAGGTTCCACAGCCAGTCCGATAACAGGATCCGGGAATGTGATTGACTCAAGAACGATTGGATGGTTTTCAACACAAACGGTATCGCCTGTGCGGAGGTCCTTAAAGCCGACAGCAGCACAAATGTCACCCGCCTCAACAAAATCGATAGGATTCTGTTTGTTTGAGTGCATCTGATAAAGTCTGGCGATACGCTCTTTCTTTCCTGAACGTGTGTTCAGAACATAAGAACCTGAATCAAGCTTGCCTGAATAAGCGCGGATGAAAGCAAGACGGCCGACAAAAGGATCCGTTGCAATCTTGAAAATAAGACCGCAGAATGGTTCCTTAGGGCTTGACTTGCGAATTTCCTCCTTGTCTGTATCTGGATTAATACCACGCACCTCACCAACGTCCATTGGAGAAGGAAGGTAGCGCATTACAGCATCAAGCAGATACTGGACACCTTTGTTTTTGAATGATGACCCGCAGCATGTAGGGACTACAGCCATGTCTATCGTAGCCTTGCGAAGGGCAACAATAATCTCATCGTCTGTAATTGAATCCGGGTCGTCAAAGAACTTTTCCAGAATTGAGTCGTTGTATTCAGCTATCGATTCGATAAGTTTTCCTCTCCACTCCTCAACCTCTTCTGCCATGTTGGCCGGAACCTCTCTTATCTGATAGTTTACTAACTCTTTACTGTCCTGGTCGTAGTAA
>Ga0079306_1000876_pt1 | contig 23412 bp, 17 predicted proteins | sample Methanotroph_Enr_FD_79181 | JGI IMG/M metagenome (GOLD analysis project Ga0079306, IMG submission 79181) | Enriched soil microbial communities from Old Woman Creek wetland in Ohio, USA - Methanotroph_Enrichment_5 | ecosystem: Environmental > Terrestrial > Soil > Wetlands | place: USA: Ohio...
CGAAGCGAATGGAGGATAGGACGGAATCGCCGCAGGCGATTGCCGCCCGGAGGGCGAGGGGCGGAGCCCCGAGTCAGGCCGACCTTCGACGGACTGAAGGCCTACGCTTCGGCCAAGTAGATCGGCAGAGAACGCACGAAGCGGGCGCCGAAAGGCGCCCGCGGCGTGTACCGAAGGCGGAATGGCCTTCGGGCGATGACCATCCGACAGCAGCGAAGCGGATGGAGGATAGGGCCGCATCGGCGCAGCCGATGGCGGGGGCGCAGCCCCGAGGGCCGAAGGCTCGAGCCACCATCCGACAGCAGCAAAGCGGATGGAGGATAGGACGGAATCGCCGCAGGCGATTGCCGCCCGGAGGGCGAGGGGCGGAGCCCCGAGTCAGGCCGACCTTCGACGGGCTGAAGGCCTACGCCTCGGCCAAGTAGATCGGCAGAGAACGCACGAACCGGGCGCCGGGAGGCGCCCGCGGTGTGTACGCAGAGGCGGAAGCGCGGGATAATCTTCCCGGCCCCCCGACCACGCCTTCAGGACTCCTGCCCCCCGCCCGCGAGAATCGCTTGCTGAAACCCATGGCCTACCCCACACCTCCTGAAGCCCTTCGCCAGGCCCGGAGCTGGTTCTGGCGGGCGATCGGGCGGGCCTACCTGCGGCTGGCGGGGTGGCGCATCGAGGGCGGCTTCCCGCTAGAGACCAAGCACGTCACCGTCGTAGCCCCTCACACCTCAAACTGGGACTTCACCCTGGGCGTGGCCGTGGTCTTCATGGTCGGGCTGCGGGTGTCCTGGCTCGGGAAGCACACCCTTTTCAAGGCGCCCTTCAAGGGATTCCTCCGGCGGCTGGGCGGCATTCCGGTGAACCGGAGCGCCAGCCACGGCGTGGTCGGAGCCTGCGTGGACGCGTTCCAGGCGGCGCCCGCGCTCATGCTGGCCCTGGCGCCGGAGGGCACACGGAAGGGCGTGAGCCAGTGGAAGACCGGCTTCTACCGGATCGCGGCCGAGGCCGGGGTGCCGATCTTCCCGGTGGGATTCGACTACCGGGAGCATGTGGTCCGGCTGATGCCCCTGTTCCATCCCACGGGGAACCTGGAGGTGGACCTGCCCCGCATCCAGGCCCTGTTCAGGGACGTGCACGGCCTCCGGGAGCGGCCCGCGAAGACCCCGGGCTGATCCAGACCGAGGTCCAGACAGGCCGAGGATGCTGGTCGCGTGGACGCTCCGCAGGTCCGAGGCCTTCGTGGCCGGGGCCTCACTTCAGCGTGAACGCCACGATGGCCCCCTTGGCCTGGCCCGTGTCCCGCACCTGGAAGACCCGCGTGGGGTCGGCCTGGGCGGTGTCGAGGAACCAGCCCAGGACCCGCTTCACACGGCGGTCGGCCAGGGCGGCGAGGTCCGCCGGATCCACCTTCATGGCGTCCAGGAGCCGGCTCTCCATCTCCGGTGGCGGGGGAGGCGGGGCAGGCTGGCTGCCCTTGGCCGCAGGAACGGGGGGGAAGGCGGCGGCGTAGGCCGCCTTGAGCCAGCGGTCCCGCTCGGCGGCCGGCACGGCGGCCCCCTCGTCGGGCTGCTTCAGGGCGGCGGCCCGGGCGCGGCGCAGCAGCGCCTCCAGCCCCGCCCGGCGGAACGCAGCGCCGTCCTGGGCGGCATCGGCGGCGCCCTCGGCCTCCAACCGCAGGGCCGGCCGTTCCGCGAGGGCCTTCGCCAGGACCTGGAGCCGGGCCGTGGCGGCGGCATCCAGCGTGTCCGTCCCCGGGGCGAAGGCCACCTGGCTGAGGTCGCCCGCATCGCCGCCGAAGAGGTTGCCGATCAGCGTGAAGGGCGAGGTCGCGATCTTCCCCAGCACGTTGAAGATGGCCTGCCAGACCAGCTTCCCGTACCGGATGTCGGGATCGTCCAGGCTGCCCTGCACGGGCAGGTCGACGGTGATGACGCCCTTGCGGTCCCGCAGCAGCGCCAGCCCCAGCTTCACGGGCAGGTGCGTGGCCTCTGGGCTTTCCACCTTGTCGCCAAGGTAGAACTGGTCGAGCTTGACGGCGTTCTGCGCGTCCAGCTTGCGCTGCTGGATGCGCAGCCGGGCCTCCGCGACCAGCTTGCCCTTCTCCACGGTGTAGCCCAGGTACTTGCCGGTGTAGGGAGTGAAGTCGGTGAGATCGGCCCCGGCGATCTTCAGGACGACATCCGTGTCCAGGTCGTGACGAAGGGGCATGGCGTGGCCCTGGATCGTGACCGGGGCCAGCCCGTTGGCGCGGCCCTTGAAATCCACCTGGGAGCTGGCCTCGGGCCGGCTCGAAAGGCCCAGGTAGCTGCCGCCCAGGTCGCTCAGCACGAGGGCGGCGTTGGGCTGCAGGGAACGGTCCACGAAGCTGAGGCGGCCCCCCGTGATGGCCAACCTCGTGATCGTGATGTCCGGCGCTGATGCAGGCGTGGCGGGAATGGCCGAGGCCGCCACGCCCGTGGGTCGTGCCGCCGTGCCCAGACGGAGAGCCCGGGCCACGTTGGTGCTGCCATCGGCGCCGACCACCATCCGCCCTTCGGGATCCGTCCAGGCCACGTCCTTCAGGGTGCAGGACAGGGGCTGGGTGCGGAAGGCGAGGCCGGCGAGCCGCAGGTCCTTCCAGCGGATGAAGGGCTCGTCGAAGACGGTGTCGTGCATCTGGAAGTCCCGTACCTGGCCCCGGCCCCGGACCTCGGCGCCGTCCTGCTTCGCGCCGGCGAAGGAGAAGGCCACCTGGCCATCGAAGCCCAGGGTGCCGCGATCCAGGCGGGCATCCAGGGTTCCGTCCAGGTAGGGATCCCAGGGAGCGAGATCGAAAGCGTCCACCTTCAACGCCAGATCGCCTGCTGGCTTCAGGGGCGACAGCTTCCCCTCGGCCTTCAGGCTCCCGTTCCCCACGCGCAGGGCCAGGGAGAAGGGGCTGGACGCGGCGGGATCCAGGCTCAGGTCCTGGGCGTGGAGGTCCACCTCTCGGGCCTCGGCCTTCACGGGCCGGGCCGGAACGCGGTCCTCCCACCCCACCCGGAAGTTCGCGAGATCCAGGCTGCGGACCTTCAAGGCCAGGGGCTTCTCGTCCGGCGCCTTGGGTTTCGGCCTGGGCGTGGCCATGCGGGCCAGGTTCAGGCTGCCGTCGGCCCCCCGCACCACGCGCAAGACGCCGTCCCGGGCGCTGATGGCGCCCAGGTCGAGGGAAGGCGCCAGCAGGTCGGCCTTCCCATCCCGGAGTTCCAGCGATGGCAGTTCCACGGCCGGATCGGCCGCCCCGCGCTCGGCCACGACCACATTCCGCAGGGCGAGGCCCAGGTTCGCCAGCTCGAACCGGTGGCGGCCCGGCGCCCACTCGAAGCGGTACGAGGCCCCGAAGGTGGCGGTGCCGCTGCGGATCTCCGTGGCCACCTGCTCCTGCTCGTAGGGCCGGTACTTGGTCAGCACCAGGTTCTCCACGGCCAGGGTGCCCGTGGCGCCGAGGGGCCGGAAACCCGCCTCGCCCTTCACGACCAGGTGCTCCCGGGCCTCGGTCCAGGCCTCCAGGGCCAGGCTGCTGCGATGGCCCACCTGGGTCCGGATGCCGTCCACCCGCAGATCCACGGGCCCCAGAGCGGTGCGGAAGGGCGTTGCCATCGTCTGGTCCGCGAAGGCCAGCCGTGCCCCGCGCAGCTGGAAGGTGCGGACGGCCACGGTCCAGGTGGAGGGCGCCGCGGCGGGCTCCGCCTTCGGGGCGGGTTCCTCCAGCAGATCCTGGAAGTTCAGGCGCCCCTTCGCGTCGAGGACCGTGCGCACGTCCAGGCCGTCCACCTCGATGACGGAGAAGGCCGCGGTACGGGCCACCAGGGGCCAGAATTTCGCGTTCACGTAGAGCCGTCGCAGGGTGATCCAGTCGCTCCCATCGCGGTTCGGCACCCGCAGGCCCTCGAAGGTCACGGCGAGGTTGAAGGGGTTGAAGCGCACCCGCTCCAGGGTGGCCTTCCGGTGGGTGGCCTCCGCCAGGGCCCGTTCGACGCGCGGCCTCACCAGCCGCGGGACCACCAGGAATCCGACGAGGATCCAGAGGGCGTAGAGTCCCGCCAGCGCCAGGATCAGGCGGCGCCACCGCCGGAGGAAAGCCGGGAGGAAGGCTGGGATGGGCATGGGAAAAGCATAGACCCATCCCCCGCCTGTGATCCAAGCCACAACCCATCCTCCCACCCACCTGGAAGGGGACTATCCTCCCCCTGTCGCGGGGCTGCCAGGACTGCCACCTTCGAGCGTGTCGGCGCTTCGCTGGACCGAAAGGCACGTGTCATGCCGCCACGCCGCGTCGTCATCCTGGGAGCCGCCGGGCGCGACTTCCACAACTTCAATACGGTCTACCGGGACAACCCCGCGTACCAGGTCGTCGCCTTCACCGCCACGCAGATCCCGGGCATCGACGGACGCCGCTACCCGGCCGTGCTGGCCGGAAAGCTCTACCCCGAGGGCATTCCCATCGTGGACGAGTCCGAGCTGGTGGCCCTCATCCAGCGGGAGAAGGTCGACGCGGCCGTCTTCTCGTACTCGGACGTGCCCCACGCCACCGTCATGCACCTGGCCAGCCTCTGCATCGCCCAGGGCTGCGACTTCGAGCTGCTGGGCGCGGACAAGACCATGATCCGGTCCACGAAGCCCGTCATCGGCATCACCGCCGTGCGCACCGGCGCGGGCAAGAGCCAGACCACCCGCTACATCAGCAACATCCTCAAGAAACTCGGCAAGAAGGTGGTCGCCATCCGCCACCCCATGCCGTACGGCGATCTCGCGAAGCAGGCCTGCCAGCGCTTCGCGGACTACAGTGACCTGGACAAGCACCTCTGCACCATCGAGGAGCGGGAGGAGTACGAGCCCCACATCGATAACGGCTTCGTGGTGTACGCCGGGGTGGACTACGAACAGATCATCCGCAGTGCCGAGAAGGAGGCCGACGTCATCCTCTGGGACGGCGGCAACAACGACCTGCCCTTCTACCTGAGCGACCTCCACATCTGCATCGCGGATCCCCTGCGGCCCGGCCACGAGATGGGCTACCATCCCGGCGAGGTGAACTTCCGCCGCGCCGGCGTCATCCTTATCAACAAGTGCGACAGCGCCAAGGAAGCCGACATCAAGTCCATTGAGGACAATGCCGCCAAGGTGAATCCAGGGGCCCGCGTCATCCGCGCCAACAGCCCCGTCACCTGCGCCGACCCCGGCATGGTGAAGGGCAAGCGGGCCCTGGTGATCGAGGACGGGCCCACGCTCACCCACGGCTCCATGACCTACGGCGCCGGCGTGGTGGCGGCCAAGGCCTGCGGCGCCCACGAGATCGTGGACCCCACCCCCTACGCCATAGCCTCCATCGCCGCCACCTACCGGAAGTACCCCAACTCCCAGGGCATCCTGCCCGCCATGGGCTACGGCGAGGAGCAGGTGCGGGACCTGCAGGCCACCATCGAGGCCACCCCCTGCGACGTGGTGCTCAGCGCCACGCCCATCGACCTCACCCGCATCCTCAAGGTCGCCAAGCCCATGACCCGCGTCCGCTACGACCTCGCCGAGATCCGCGAGGGGCAGCTGGAGGCGGAGGTTCGGAAGGTGCTGGGGCTGTAGGCTGCGCTCGGTTCAAGACAGGACGGGAGCGTGACAGGCCTGTCGCGCGCCCGTCCTATTCTGAAGGCCCTCTGGAGTTCGCCATGTCCCGCCTCTTCCAGTCCCTCGCCCTCCGCGGCCTCACGCTGCCCAACCGCATCGCAGTCTCGCCCATGTGCCAGTACCAGGCCGTGGACGGAGTCGCCCAGGACTGGCACCTCGTCCACCTGGGCGGGCTGGCCCAGGGGGGCGCCGGGCTGGTGATCACGGAGGCCACGGCCGTGGTGCCCGAGGGCCGCATCAGCCCGGACGACCTGGGCCTGTGGAACGACGCCCAGGCCGAGGCCCTGGGCCGCATCGTCCGCTTCATCGCCGCCCATGGCGCCGTGCCGGGGATCCAGCTGGCCCACGCCGGGCGCAAGGCCTCCAACCCCGCCCCCTGGAAGGGCAGCGGCAGCCTGCCCGTCGCGAAGGGCGGCTGGGTGCCCGTGGCCCCCAGCGCCCTGCCCTTCGACGCCGGCTGGACCGTGCCCACGGCCCTGGACGCCACCGGGATCGCGCGGGTGGTCCAGGCCTTCGTGGACGCCGCCCATCGGGCCCTGGCCGCGGGCTTCCAGGTGGCCGAGGTCCACGCCGCCCACGGCTACCTGCTGCACCAGTTCCTGTCGCCCCTCACCAACCACCGCCAGGACGGCTACGGCGGCAGCTTCGAGGGCCGCACGCGCCTCCTCCGCGAGGTGGTGGCGGCCGTGCGGGACATCTGGCCCGAGCGCCTGCCCCTCTTCGTCCGCCTCTCCGCCACGGATTGGGTGGAGGGCGGCTGGAACCTGGACCAGTCCGTGGCGCTGGCCAAGGCCCTCAACGACCTCGGCGTGGACCTGGTGGACTGTTCCTCCGGCGGCTTGGTGCCCCGGGCCGAGATCCCCCTGGGCCCCGGGTACCAGGTGCCCTTCGCCGCGCGCATCCGCGCCGAGGCTGGCCTCGCCACCGGCGCCGTGGGCCTCATCACCGATCCGGAACAGGCCGAGGCCATCCTGGCCCAGGGTTCCGCCGATCTGGTGCTGCTGGGCCGCGAGCTGCTCCGCGATCCCCGCTGGCCCCTGCGCGCCGCCCAGGCCCTGAAGGCCGAAGTCCCCTGGCCCGCCTCCTACGCCCGCGCCGCCCGCGGGCCCGTGGCGGTCCGGTAACTCAAAGAAACCTGCTGGTCGCGGAAGACGCGGAAGAAGGCCGGAAGGCCCGGAAAAAAGGAACGCGAGGCACCGGTGGCAAGACCACGGCGCCTTCCGCGCCCTCCGCGAAATTCCGTGCCTTCCGCGACCAGCCTTGTTTTTCTGCCCGATCCACCCGTCACAGGGCCCGTGGCGGTTCGGTTGCTCAAGGGAAACCGCTGGTCGCGGAAGACGCGGAGGAAGGCCGGAAGGCCCGGAAAAAAGGAACGCGAGGCACCGGTGGCAAGACCACGGCGCCTTCCGCGCCCTCCGCGAAATTCCGTGCCTTCCGCGACCAGCCTTGCTTTTCTGCCCGACCCACCCGTCACCGGGCCCGTGGCGGTTCGGTAACTCAAAGAAACCTGCTGGTCGCGGAAGACGCGGAAGAAGGCCGGAAGGCCCGGAAAAAAGGAACGCGAGGCACCGGTGGCAAGACCACGGCGCCTGCCGCACCCTCCGCGAAATTCCGTGCCTTCCGCGACCAGCCTTGTTTTTTCTGCTCGAGTCACCCGTCACAGCGCCCGGAACAGGGTCAGCACCCGCACCTCGTCGGCGCCGCCGGCCTTCAGGGCCTGGGCGCAGCGCAGCAGCGTGGTGCCGGTGGTCCACACGTCGTCCACCAGGAGCACCGTCCCTCCGCCCAGCCGCTCCCCGCGCAGCGTGACGGCCTTCCGGGACAGGCGTCGGCGGTGGCTCTCCGTGCGCGAGGCCTGGCGCCCGCTGTGCCAGGCCTTGGCCAAGAGGCCGCGGAAGGGCCGCTCCAGCCGACCGGCCAGCAGTCGGCCCGCCTCCTCGGCCAGGTCGAAGCCACGGACCAGGCGGCGGTGGAGCGCCGTGGGCGCCGCCGTGACCAGATCCGCCTCCGCGGCCCAGGGGGGCAGTGCGGCGGCCGCCGCCCGGTCCAGCAGGGCCCGCCGCCAGCCAGTCTCTCCCGCCTTGATGGCTGGCAACAGGAGGGCCCCCAGGGGCGGCCGGCCCCCATGGTAGTCCCAGAGGGCATCCCCCAGGCTCCAGGCAGTGGCCTCGGGGCAGCCCCCCTCGCCGTGGACCAGGGCGCAACGGGGGCAGCGCTCCTCCGCCAGGGGCTGGAGCCCGGACCAGCAGCGCCCGCAGAGCCCCGCCTCCGCGCCTTCGTCCAGGGGGCCCAGGCACCCCCGGCAAAGCAGAAACGCCCCCGCGAGGCGGAGGCGTTCCAGCTTCAGGGACATGGGATCAGCCCGCCGTGTGGCCGAAGACCCGCGCCGCGATGATGAGGGTGGGGACCAGGGCCACCAGGGCCACCACCAGCAGCAGCACGTGGATGCGGTTCCGCGATCCGGTGACGTCGGCCCCGGCCAGCCGGCTCCTCCGCCACCCGTACGTGCTGTAGATCATGAGGCCGACCTCGAGCCAGATGATGAGCCGCAGCCAGGTGTCCTTGGGCAGGTAGCTCATCACCCAGAGGCAGGAGACGGCTCCGGCTACGGACACGAACCAGTAGAAGGGGGTCTTGAAGGGGCGGGGCGTCTCCGGGCTGGTGATCCGGAGGATGGGGATGCCGATGCACACCAGCGTAAAGGCCAGCAGGGTGCCGATGGACACCAGCTCGCCCACCAGGCTCATGGGCATGAGGCCGCCGCAGAGGGCCACGAAGATCCCCGTCATCACGGTGGCGACGTAGGGCGTGCCGAAGCGGGCATGGGCCACGCCGAACCAGGGCAGCAGGCCATCCTTGCTCATGGCGTAGAAGATGCGGGTCTGGCCCATCATCATCACCAGGATCACGGAGGTGAGGCCCGCCAGGGCCCCCAGCTTCACGATGCCGGTGAAGCTGGCCGCGGCGCCGGCGCTCCAATGCCGGGCCACCACGATCTGGTCGATGCCCACGGCCACGGGATCGGGCACGTTCAGGCTCTTGAAGGGGCTCACGCCCGTCATCACCAGGGACATCAGGATGTAGAGGGCGGTGCAGATGGCCAGGCTGGAGAGGATGCCGATGGGCAGGTCGCGGCTGGGGTTCTTGCACTCCTGGGCCGTGGTGGAGACGGCGTCGAAGCCGATGTAGGCGAAGAAGACCACGCCGGCCCCCCGGAGCACCCCCTGCCACCCGTAGCTGAGGGTCGCCACGCCGTTCACGTCCGCCATGCCCCGGGCGGGCACCAGCGAGGCCAGACCGTGGACGCTGGGATCGGCGATCCAGTTGGCGTGGTTGATGACGCTCCAGCCCAGGATGATGAAGACCAGGACGATGGTGACCTTGAGGATCACGATCAGGTTGTTGACGAAGGCGCTCTCCTTCATCCCCCGGTAGAGGATGGAGGCCACCAGGAGGGCCACGATGCTGGCCGGCAGGTTCCAGAGGCCGTGGACCGTCTGTCCCCCGGGGAGCGTCACCAGTTCCCAGGGGCCCTTGGTCAGGCGCCAGGCGGCGTCGGAGATGGGGATGTGCAGGCTCTTGGCCAGAAGGCTCATGAAGTAGCCGGACCAGGAGACCGACACGGTCACGGCGCCGAAGGCGTACTCCAGCACCAGGTCCCAGCCGATGATCCAGGCGATGAACTCGCCCATGGTGGCGTAGGAGTAGGCGTAGGCGCTGCCCGCCACGGGCACCATGGCGGCCATCTCGGCGTAGCACAGGCCGGCGAAGGCGCAAAGCACGCCCCCGACCATGAAGCTGTAGACGATGCCGGGCCCCGCGTGGAGGGCCGCGGCCACGCCCGTGAGGGAGAAGATGCCGGCGCCGATGATGGCGCCGATGCCCAGGGTGGTCAGATTGAAGGCCCCGAGGGTGCGCTTCAGCTGGCCGCCCCCATGGCCGCCCTCTCCCGCGTTGGGATCATTGGCGTCGGCGATGAGCCGGCCCAGGTCCTTCTTGACGAACAGTCCACCCATGGGGAAGGCCTCCAGGACAGGGAATGCGGGATTGGTAACCGGACCACCTTACCAGGGCTTGGCCGTTGTTGATGCTGTGGAGGATTTCCTACCATTCGGGCAGGCTAGGGCAACACCTTGGCTGCAGAGGACCTCATGACCACCTGGGATGACCGGACCCCCTCCCACCGCTGCGACTGGATCGACCAGCTCCGTGGCTGGGCCGTGATCGTCATGATCGAGGTCCACGTCGTGAACGCCTGGCTCCTGCAGGGCCTGCGCCCGGACTGGCTGAACTACCTGAACGGCCTGGTGGCCCCCAGCTTCACCATGGCCGCGGGCTTCAGCCTGGTGGTGTCCACCTTCCGCACGGACGGCACCCTGCGCCCCTTCTGGCCCGACACGGCCCGGCGCCTGGGCTTCATCCTCCTCTGCGCCTACGCCCTGCACGCCCCGGGCTTCACCCTGGCGGACTGGACGGTGCTGGACACGGCCCAGAAGGCCCGCGAGCTGTTCAAGATCGACATCCTCCAGTGCATCGTGTTCTCCCTGCTGGTGCTGCAGGCCCTGGCCCGCCTGGTCCGCAGCCCGCGGGTCTTCACGGTCCTGGCCCTGTTCCTGGCCGTCTACATTTCCCTGGTGTCGCCCTCCCTCTGGGCCACCGGCGTGGCCGACGGCCTCTGGCTGCCCATCCGGGGCCTCTTCAACGGCAACGTGGACCGGGGCGTGCAGGCCCTCTTCCCCCTCTTCCCCTGGCTGGCCTTCCCGGCCTTCGGATCCTTTCTCGGCGGCCTCTACCGGTGGCTCCGGGTGGAACCGGCGGAAGGGAAGGCCCGCTGGTCCGAGTGGCAATTCCTCGCCCTGCTCGGCCTGCTGGGGGCGGTCCTCCTGGCCTGGGGCGGCGCCACCAAGCACGCCTGGCTCTGGGGCGGCCAGTGGATCCAGCAGAACGGGGTGTGGCTGCTGCACAGCAAGGCCGGGGCGTTCACCTATGCCGAACTGGGAGCCCTCTCCAACACCACCCTGCCCAGCGTGGCGGACCGCCTGGGCTGGATCCTCCTGGGCGGAACGGCCATGGGCGCCTTCGAGATGGTCCGCCCCCGCTGGCGTGGCCCGAACCCCGTAGGGGCGGCCAGCCGCGAATCCCTGCTGCTCTACATGCTCCACCTGAACCTGATCTTCGGGCTGCTGCTGACGGCCCCGGTGGTGGCGGTCACGGGCTGGGGCTGGAACAGCCTGGGCTGGACGGGCACCCTCGCCATCGCCGCAGCCATCATCACCTTCAACCTGGGCGTGGGGATCTGGTGGCAGAACGTCCGCACCACGCCGGACCGCATGCGCCGCCTTCAGCGGAAGGGCCTGGCCGTGCTGGGCATCTGGTTCGTGGTGGGGGGCTGGTGGACCTTCCGCCACTTCCTGCGGAGCCCCGAGCTGGCCAAGGAACCCTATGCCTTCCTCAACGCAGCCAGGGCCCGCAAGGGCCTGCCCCCCACGCCGGACGGGCTCTCCCGGGATCCGGAGGAGTACTTCCGCGAGGCGGAGCGCCGGGGCATCCGCCTTTCGCCCCGGGCCCGGGAACAGGCCGCGGCCCTGATCCTGTCCCGCCGGAACCCAAGGTAGGCGGGAATCGAGGTAGGATGGGGATTCCCCCATGAACGACCCCAGCAGTAGCGCCCCCTCCCTCTGGCTCCTCCTCGCGGCCGCGGCCGTGCTGGCCTACCGCCTGGCCCTGGTGGCCCTGCTAGGGGCCTTCCACGCCCTGCCCTCCCTGCAGCGGCGGCGGCTGCTGGAGGAAGGCACCATCCGCCATCCGAGGCTGGCCGCCCTCCTGGAGCGGCCCCGCAGCCAGGGGATGGGGTTGGAGTTCGGGGTCCAGCTCCTGCTGCTGCTCCTCCTCGCCCTTCTGTGGCCCTTCCGCCTGTCCCTCCCCGGGGGGCTCTGGGCCCTCGGCCCCCTGGTGCTGCTGGGTCTCTGGGCCCTGGACCTGGCCGCTCCGGCCCTCCTCACGTCCGGCGATCCCCCCTTCTGGCTGGAGCGGCTCTTCCCCTTCTACTCGCCCCTCCAGCCCCTGCTTGCCTTCCTGGTGGCCCCCATCGCCCGGATCATCGAACGCCGCCGGGCCGAGGAGCGCGAAGGCGCCGCCGAGGAAGATCCCACCGAGGAAGCCGTCACGGCCCTGCTGGAGGAAGGCGAGGCCGAGGGCATCCTGGAGGCCGAGGACCGCGAGCTCATCCGCAACGTCGTGACCTTCGGCGACACGGTGGTGCGCGAGGTGATGACGCCCCGCACCCGCATCGTGGCCCTGCCCCTGGAAGCCGACCTCCAGGACGCCTGGCGGTCCTTCACGGAGAGCCGCCACTCGCGGCTGCCCGTCTTCGAGGGGGGCATCGACCACGTCCGCGGCGTGCTGCTGCTGAAGGACCTGATGCAGCTCCCGGACCAGGCCCAGGCGCCCCTCTCCGGCCTCCTGAAGCCCCCCCTCTTCGTGCCCGAGAGCAAGCCCGTCATGGACCTCCTGCGCGAGATGCAGCGGGCCCGCACCCAGCTGGCCATCGTGGTGGACGAGTTCGGCGGCGTCTCCGGCCTTGTCACCGTGGAGGACCTGCTGGAGGAGGTCTTCGGTGAGATCCAGGACGAGCACGAGGCGCCCGCCGACATGGTCGAGCATACTCCCGGTGTCTTCCTGGTCTCCGGCCAGGCCCACGTGGAAGACGTGGCCCAGCGCCTGGGCCTCGCCTGGGAGCGCGACGGCTTCGACACCCTGGCCGGCCTCGTCATGGCCCGCCTGGGCCGCGTCCCCCGCCCCCAGGAATCCGTGGCCGTGGAAGGCGCCCGCCTCACGGTGCTGCGCATGGAAGGAACCCGCATCAGCCTCGTGAAGGTGGAGCGGCAGTAGGCAATGGGCTGTGGGCAGAAGGCTGCGGGCTGTAGGCTGGGGATCGGAGCCATCGCATGCCCCGTCGCATCCTCGCCCTGATCGCCCTCCTGGGCCTGCCCCTCACCCTCTGGTTCGCCCACCGGATGCAGCGCCGGGCCCTGGTGCCCCAGCCGCGGGGCATGGTGCTGGGGCTCTACGCGGGGGTGCCGGACTACGACTACCGCGAGGAGCTGGACCGCATCGCCGCCACGGGCGCCACCTGCGTGAGCCTGCAGGCCATCTACCGGATGGACACGGGCCACAGCAACGAGATCCACCGGCATCCCACCTCCAGCCCCACGGAGGCCAGCCTGCTCCGCACCTTCCGGGAGGCGAAGGTCCGGGGGCTCCGCATGATGTTCTTCCCCACCATCAACCTGCGGGACGAGGCGGAGAACGCGGACTGGTGGCGCGGCAACATCGAACCCGATGACTGGGATCTCTGGTGGCGGAACTACACGGCCTTCAACGTGCACCTCGCCACCCTGGCCCAGGCGGGCGGCGTGGAGTGGTACTCCCTCGGCACCGAGATGGCCTCCACCCACCGCTTCCCGGACCGCTGGCGCGCCCTGGCCGCCGCCGTCCGCCGGGTCTACAAGGGCAAGCTGGTCTACAGCGTGAACTTCGACAGCCACGACAGTTTCACCTTCGGCGACTGCCTCGACGTCATCGGCATGAACACCTACGACCCCATCGCCAAGTACGACGAGTACCCTTCGCCGGACCAGGTCCGGGATGCCTGGTGGTGGATCGTCTACAAGGCCCGCACCCTCAGGGCCCGGTTCAACCGCCCCGTGATGATCACGGAGGTGGGCTACCCCTCCGTCGCCCACGCCCACGTGGGCCCCTGGGATTTCCGCACGGACAAGCCGGTGGACCTGCCCCTGCAGGATGAGCTGCTGAAGGGGGCCTTCAGGGTGCTCCGCAATTGGACCGATGGCGATGCGGTCTTCTACTACCTCTACGGCGAGAACCTCAACTTCAAGCCCATCGGCGGCCCCCTGGACCGCACCTACGCCGTGTGGGGCAAGCCCGCCGAGGCCACCCTGGTGAAGTACTTCCACGAGCCCATCTGGGAGGGCCACATCCCCCCCCGGCCCGAGGACATCCACGAGGCCGTGGTGCAGACCCTGGTGAGCCACCACCGGAAGGTGCGGGACTACGAGGACGCGGTCCTCCCGGCCTGGGTCGTGGCCTGGGAGGGTGGCCACCCCCAGGACGCCGCCGAGGCCCTGGCCATCCTCGCGAAGGAACCGGTACCCGACCACAAGATCCCCAAGGGGGACGAGCGCTGATCGGGTATCCTCCTGACCTGGAACCGCCATGTCCCTGCCGTCCCGCCCCCGTCCCCTCGCCCATACGGACGCCCCCACCCGGACCCTCCTCGTGGTGGAGGACGACCGCGCCACTCTGAGCCTCTACCGGCAGGGGTTGAAGGGGCTCCCCAACTTCCGGATCCTCATGGCCTCCGATGGGGCCCAGGCCATGGAGGTCCTCCGCACCGAACCGGTCAACGTGATGGTGACCGACCTCAACATGCCGGTCATGGACGGCTTCAACCTCATCGCGCGCGTGAGCCGGCTCTATCCGCAGATCCCCATCATCGTGATGACGGGCCTGGGGGAGAGCCAGCACCTGAACTCGCCCCTCCAGCTCGGCGCCGTGCGGATCCTCAGCAAACCGCCCCGGCTGACCCTCCTCATGGAGGAGATCAAGGCCGCCGCCCTGTTCGAGCCCTCGGGCATGGTGCGGGGCATCGGCCTCAACAGCATCCTCCAGCTCCTCAACTGGGAGAGCAAGTCCTGCACCCTCACCGTGAAGTCCGAGGCCGGCATGGGCCTGCTCTACCTCAAGAAGGGCGAGGTGGTCCACGCCGCCTACCGGGACCAGGAAGGGCTGGCGGCGGCCTACGAGATCCTCACCTGGGACCGTCCCGACATCGAGTTCGTGGACACCTGCCGGGTGGAGCCCACCATCGACCTCCCCCTCACCGAGATCCTCATGAACGCCGCCATGATCCTGGATTCCCGTCGGCCAGGGGCTCCGGAGGATTGACGATCCGTCAACCTCCCGGACAGGGACTTTCGTCAAAATCCAGGGCGAGGGGGCGCCAAAGCAGGGTTCCCTTGGAATAATGGCGCCTGTGTCCCCTTTCCCGGGTCCCCCTCCCATAGGCAGGTGTCCATGTCCATGCTGAAGCCCTTCCGCGCCCACCGCCCCCGGCCTGACCTGGCCGCCCAGGTGGCCGCCGTCCCCTATGACGTGGTGAACACCGAGGAGGCCGCCGCCCTGGCCAAGGGCAACCCCCACTCCTTCCTCCATGTGGGGCGGCCCGAGATCGACCTGCCGGCGGACACCGATGTCCATGCCGACGCCGTCTACGCCAAGGGCGTGGCCAACCTGCGGGCCCTGATCGAGAACGGCACCCTCTTCCAGGACGAGCTCCCCTGCCTCTACGTCTACCAGCAGCGCATGGGCGACCACGTCCAGGCCGGCCTGGTGGGCCTCTGCTCCGTCCAGGAATACGAGACCGGCCTCATCAAGCGCCACGAGTTCACCCGCAAGGACAAGGAGGACGACCGCACCCGCCACGTCACCGAGCAGGCCGCCAACGCCGAGCCCGTGTTCCTCGCCTACCGGGCCGTCCCCTACATCGACCACATCGTCAACGACATCCGCAAGCTGCCTCCGGCCTACGATGTCGTCACCCCCGATGGCATCGGCCACACCGTGTGGGTCGTCTCCGGCGAGACCGTGATCTACGAACTTGTGAACCTCTTCAACGGCGTGCCGGCCCTCTACATCGCCGACGGCCACCACCGCACCGCCGCCGCCATCCGCTACGCTCAGGCCCGCCGCGCGGCCACGCCCAACGCCACCGGCGACGAGCCCTTCGAGAGCTTCATGGCCGTGGTCTTCCCCCACGACCAGCTCAAGATCATGGACTACAACCGCGTGGTGAAGGACCTGAACGGCCTCACGCCGGACGCCTTCATGGGCAAGGTGAAGGAGCGCTTCGACGTGGCCCTCACCGACGACCGCAGCCCCAAGTCACCGGCCACCTTCGGGATGTACCTGAAGGGCTCGTGGTACGAGCTGAAGGCCAAGCCCGGCACCTACCCCGCCGACGACCCCGTCCGCGGCCTCGACGTGAGCATCCTCCAAGAGAACCTGCTGTCCCCCGTGCTGGGCATCCAGGATCCCCGCACCGACAAGCGCATCGACTTCGTGGGCGGCATCCGCGGCATGGACGAGCTGGAGCGCCGCGTGAAGGAGGGCTACGCCGTGGCCTTCTCGCTCTTCCCCACCTCCCTCGACCAGCTCATGAGCGTGGCCGACGCCGGCGAGGTGATGCCCCCCAAGTCCACCTGGTTCGAACCCAAGCTGCGCTCCGGGCTCCTCGTCCGGATGTACGAAGGCTAGAAAAAAATTCACCACGAAGACGGGAAGACCACGAAAGAAAAGCCATTCCGACACCCATCATCGCCGGTCCAGTTCCTCGTGGTCTTGGTGGTTCATCTTCCGGAGATCCCATGCACATCCTCATTGCCGACGCCTTCGATGCCAGGCTGCCCGAGCGCCTCGCCCCCTTCGGCGAGGTGAGCGGCGACCTGGCCCACCTCGGGAAGGCCGAGGTCCTCCTCGTCCGCTCCAAGACCAAGGTCAACGCCGACCTTGTGGCCCAGGCCCCCAGGCTCAAGCTCGTCATCCGCGGCGGCGTGGGCATGGACAACGTGGACAAGAAGCTGTGCGCCGAGAAGGGCATCAAGGCCGTCAACACCCCCAAGGCCAGCAGCGTGGCTGTGGCGGAGATGACCATGGCCTTCATGGTGGCCATTCCCGCCCGCCTGATCGAGGCCCACACCTCCATGAAGGAGGGCAAGTTCCTCAAGAGCGAGCTGAAGCGGACCGAGCTCTTCAGGAAGACCCTCGGCCTCATCGGCGCCGGCGCCATCGCCACCGAGGTGGCCAAGCGCGCCCAGGCCTTCGGCATGGAGGTGATCGCCTTCGATCCCTTCCTGAAGGAGCACCCCATCGCGAAGCTGGTGAGCCTCGACGAGCTGGCCGCGAAGGCCGACGTCATCAGCCTCCACACGCCGCTCACGGACGAGACCAAGGGCATGATCAACGCCGCCTTCCTCGCCAAGATGAAGGACGGCGTCATCCTCATCAACACCGGCCGCGGCAAGTGCGTGAACGACGCCGACCTCGCCGCCGCCCTGGAGAGCGGCAAGGTGCGCGCCTACGGCACCGACGTGTGGCCCAGCGACCCGCCCCCGGCGGACTGCCCCCTGCTCACCGCCCCCAACGTCTTCATGGCCCCCCACCTGGGCGCCAGCTCCAGGGAGAACCTCGGCCGCATCGGCGACGAGGTGGTGGCCATCCTGTCCGACTTCAAGGCGTAAAGCATTCACCACGAAGACGGAAAGACCACGAAGCAAAGCAAAGGCCTATTCTGTTTTCGCGGTCTTCCAGTCTTCGTGGTTCATCGGTTTCTTTTTTCGACGGAGTTCCCATGACTCATCGCGTGATCAACTTCTACGCCGGCCCCGCGGGGCTGCCCCTGCCCGCCCTGGAGCGCGCCCAGCAGGAGCTGCTGGACTTCGCCGGCACCGGCATGTCCGTCATGGAGGTCAGCCACCGCTCCAAGGAGTACGACGCGGTGCACGAGGAGGCCATCGTCCTCACCAGGGAGCTGATGGGCCTGCCCGACAACTACAAGGTGCTGCTGCTCCAGGGCGGCGCCCACCTCAGCTTCGGCATGATCCCCCTCAACCTGCTGCGGGGCGGCCGCAAGGCCGACTACATCGTCACGGGCAACTGGGCGGAGAAGGCCACCAAGGAGGCCAAGCTCGTGGCCGGCGACAACGTCCGCGTGGCCGCCTCCACCAAGGACGAGAAATTCGCCCGCCTGCCGAAGGCCTCCGAGCTGAAGATCGGCGAGGACAGCGCCTTCGTGCACTTCACCTCCAACAACACGGTGGAGGGCACCCAGTGGAAGGAGTTCCCGAAGACGGACAAGCCCTACGTCTGCGACATGAGCTCCGACATCATGTGGCGGCCCTTCGACGTCTCGCAGTTCGGCCTCATCTACGCCGGCGCCCAGAAGAACCTCGGCCCCTCGGGCGTGACCCTCACCATCATCCGCGAGGACTTCCTGGAGATGTGCGAGGCCTCGGACCTGCCCAGCTACCTGCGCTACAAGCTCCATGCCGAGAAGAACAGCCTCTACAACACCCCGCCCACCTTCGGCATCTACATCCTCCGGAACGTGCTGGCCTACAACAAGAGCATCGGCGGCCTGAAGGCCATCGAAGCCAATAACCGGAAGAAGGGCGAGCTGCTCTACGGCTGCATCGACCGGCACGCCGGCTTCTACAAGGGCTTCGTCACCGAGAAGGCCGACCGCAGCCTCATGAACGTGGACTTCTTCCTGCCCAACCCCGAGCTGGACGACACCTTCGTCAAGGAAGCCAAGAAGGCCGGCATGGTGGGCCTCAAGGGCTACCGCGACATCGGCGGCATCCGCGTCAGCACCTACAACGCCGTGAGCGTCCAGGACGTGGAGACCCTCGTGGGCTTCATGGACGAGTTCGCCCGCAAGAACGGCTGAGGCCACGCTCGACCCGAGAAAAAGCGCTGGTCGCGGAAGACACGGAAAAAGCCGGAAAACACGGAACGCAGGCCTGGTCATCGGATCCACCGTGGCCAGGCTTTTTTTCCGCGTCCTCCGCGGACTTCCGGGCCTTCCGTGACCAGCTCCTCCACGGCTCACCCTTCCATTCTTGGGTCCAGCCCCCCTCCGGCCGATGAACCTCCATCGCGGGCGGACCCGCGCCGGAAAGGACCCCAGTCAACGCCATGCACGAACACGGGCGAACACTCCTCCTCAGGATCGCCGGGGGCGGGGCCTTCCGCCTGGCGCCCGGCGAGGGCGCCCTGCTGGCGGAACTGGGGGAGGCCGGGCTCGTGCGCCGGGTGGATACGGCCCCCCGGCAGGCAGACCTCCAGGCCCGGTACGAGGCCCTGCAGGAGTCCCATCGCCTCTTCCAGGAGGCCAAGGGCTGCCTGGAGCGCCTCGAACGGCGGCTGGCTCCCCGTTCCCGCCTGGGGGGCCTCCTCCCCGCCGGCAAGGCCCTGCCACCGTCCGAGGGTGACCCGGACCTGCAGCGCCTGGCCACCCTCATCCAGATCCTCGAGATCCGGGTCCCCGGCCTGGAGGCCCCCAAAGACCTCCCGGGCCGCCTGGACAAGATCCGGGACCGGGTCGTGGTGGACGGCCGGGCCTGCCTGGACCGCCTGGCTCTCCTCGACCGGGAGATCGACGCCCTGCGGAAGGCCTCCCCTCCCGGGGCCCAGATCGAGCCGGAGGGCTGCTTCGCCCTCACCGCCGCCGGCGAGCGGTCCCTGCCCGAGGCCGGGGCCCTGGAGGACCTGGAGGCCGCCTACAACGCCGTCTCCGGCTCCAACCGCCACCGCATCGACGACTACGCCCTCTTCCGGGACGATCCCGCCAACCTGCTGACCTTCGTCCTCGAGGGGCAGTCCCGGGGCGACCGGCCCTCCCGGGTGGTGTCCGAATTCGAGGCCCTGGCCGATGCGTTCGAGCACCTGGCCCCCTTCGCCGAGATCCGGTCCATGCGCGTCCGGAACGCCTTCCTCATGCGCCTCATCCGCGCCCATCCCGGCCAGCCCCAGGCCGCCTACCTCTGGTGCAACCGGGAGCGGCTCCAGGGCCTCCTGGCGCGCATGGCCGATCTGGCCCCCGCCTCCGTCGTGAACTCCCGCTGGCACCTGCTCTACGCCACGGACCTGCTCATCGCCGGCTCGGGGAACGCCCTGCCCCTCCAGTGGGACGAACGGCGGTTCCAGGTGTACGACGCGGTCCAGCGGCGCCTCACCGCCCAGGTCCAGGGCATCGACCTCGGGGACGGCCAGTTCCTCCGCCTGGCCCTCGCCCTCCTCCACGAGATCCTGCCCCGCAACTACGCCAGCGGCCTCCTGCTGGACCGTGCCGTGGCGCAGATGGTCGAGGCGGCCTTCGAAGGCATGGTCCATGCTCCGGCGGATCTCGGCGGCGCCGGGACCCGCCTGCTCTTCGGCTACCACCTGGCCCACCTCGCCCGGTTCGTGAGGAGCCGGATCGATGCGGCCGCCCAGGCCTACGGCCGCATCGAGGCCCCCTTCCTTGGAGAGGACGGGCGGAGGGTCCCGGTCCAGGTGATGCTCCACGCCCTGGTCACCTTGGAGCGCCTCGCCCAGACCGGGCTGGCCGTCGACCCGGAGGAATACGCGGCCACCTTCGCCCGGATCCAGGGGCGCCTGCAGCAGCACAAGGGCCTGGCCAAGGCCTTCGGGGCCGACCAGGTGATGGCGGATGATGAGGCCTTCCTGGCGGCCAACCTCACGGCCCGCGCCTACGCGGCCCAGGCGGCCCGGACCGCCGGCCCCGGCGTCAAGCGCCTGCCCGATGTGGGCATGGCCGGCCTCTACGAACCCCTGGACCGCCGCGCGCCCCCCCTCCTGGGGCTGCCCTTCGGCACCTTGATGTTGTCGTGACCAACATCCTCCCAGAGCCCGCTACCCTGGAACGGGAGGGGGTCCTCTTGCTCAAGCGCATTGCATCCGCCTTGAAGGGCAGCCTGGCCGGGTCCGTCCTGGCGGCCAACGCCCTCGCCATCTTCTCCAGCATGATCCCCGTGGCCCTGCTGAAGCTGGCCCTGCCCAAGGGCGCCGTGCGGCGCACGGCGGACCGCATCCTCAACACCCTGGCCGAGGCCTGGATCGCCGTCAACGGCTGGTGGATGGCCCTGGTGCAGCGCACCCGCTGGGACGTCCGCGGCGTCGAGGGCCTGCGCCGGCGGGGCTGGTACCTCGTCAACGCCAACCACCAGAGCTGGGTGGACATCCTGGTCCTCCAGAAGGTCTTCCACCGGCGCGTGCCCTTCCTCAAGTTCTTCCTCAAGCGCGAGTTGTTCTACGTGCCCGTCATGGGCCTCGCCTGGTGGGCCCTGGACTTCCCCTTCGTGCGCCGCAAGGGCGGCAGCCGCGGGCGGGGCCTGGACCTGGCCACCACCCGCAAGGCCTGCGATCGCTTCAAGCAGATCCCCACCTCCGTCATCAACTTCCTGGAGGGCACCCGCTTCAGCCGCAGCAAGCAGGCGGCCCAGGGCTCGCCCTACCGCCACCTGCTGAAGCCCCGGATCGGCGGTCTCGCCACGGCCCTGGGCGCCATGGGCGAGCGCTTCGACGCCCTGCTCGACGTCACCATCCACTACCCCCAGGGCGTGCCCACCTTCTGGGATCTGCTCTCCGGCAAGGTGCGCGAGGTGGTCGTCCGCGTCCGCGAGCTGGAGATCCCCAAGGACCTGCTGGGCGGCGACTACGAGGGCGACCCCGCCTTCCGCGCCCGCCTGCAGGCCTGGGTGCAGGGCCTGTGGGCCGAGAAGGACCGCTGCCTGGACGAGCTGTCCCGCCAGTCCGCTCTGGCCGCCGAGTCCACGGCCTAGTCCGCCCGAACCGCAGCTGGACGCGGAAGGAACGGAAGCCACGGAAGAAGATGGAACCACGCCTTTCCTTCCGCGTCCTCCGGCCCTTTTCCGTGTCTTCCGCGACCCCTGCCCTTTCTTCGCTTCGGCCTCAGCCCCAGCCCAGCTCCTCCAACCGGTCCTCGTCGATGCCGAAGTGGTGGGCGATTTCGTGGATGACCGTGGTGGCGATCTCCCCCCGCAGGTCGTCCTCGTCGTCGCAGTCCTCCAGCAGCGGCCCCTTGTAGATCGTGATCCGGGGCGGCAGATCGCCGGACTGCGGCCCGCCCTCGGTCAGGGGACGGCCCGAGTACAGGCCGTACAGCGTGTCATCCCCCGGGATGCCCAGCTCGTCCAGCAGCGCGTCCGGCGCCCAGTCCTCGATGACCACCGGCACCCCCGCCAGGTAGGGCCGGAACTCCGCCGGCACCAGCGCCAGCGCCTCCTCCACCAGCCTGCGGAACGTCCGGTCCGACACGTGCATGGGAAGATCCTACGCCTGCCCGGGCCAAGCGGCTCACAGCCCGTCCAAGGGGCTCGCCACCCCCCGCCCGCCCCGGTTCAGCACGTGGGTATAGATCATCGTCGTGGCCACGTCCTTGTGGCCCAGCAGCTCCTGGACGGTGCGGATGTCGTAGCCCGCGGCCAGCAGGTGGGTGGCGAAGGAGTGGCGCAGCACATGGGGCGTCACCGGCTTGACCAGCTCCCCAGTCCGCGCCGCCACCCGGATGGCCTTCTGCACGCTCTCGGGCTGCAGGTGGTGGCGCCGGGTGACGCCCGAGCGGGGATCCACCGAGCGCAGGGCCGAGGGGAAGACCCACTGCCACCCCCAGACCCGGGGGGCGGACCTGGCCTTCTCCGCCAGCGCGTCCGGCAGCCAGACCTCGCCGAAGCCCTCCGCGAGGTCCCGCTCGTGCAGCGCATGCACCCGGTCCAGGTGGATGCGCAGGGGCTTCACCAGGCACTCCGGGAGCATGGTGACCCGGTCCTTGCCGCCCTTGCCATCCCTCACGAGGATCTCCCTGCGCTCGAATTCCAGATCCTTGATCCGCAGGCGCAGGCCCTCCATGAGGCGCATCCCCGTCCCGTAGAGCACCCGGGCGACCAGGGCCATGCCCCCCTCCATCTGGTCGAACAGGATGGCCACCTCCCCGGGCGTGAGCACCACCGGCAGCCTCGGCTGCCGCTTGGCCTGGACGATCCCGGCGAGCCAGGGCAGGTCCGCATCCAGCACCTGCCGGTACAGGAAGAGCAAGGCGGCCTTCGCCTGGTTCTGGGTCGAGGGCGACACCTTGCGGTCCACCGCCAGATGGCTCAGGAAGCCCTGGACCTCGGCGGCCCCCATGTCCCTGGGGTGCCGCTTGTCGTGGAAGAGGATGAACCGCCGGACCCAATCCACATAGGCATCCTCCGTCCGCAGGCTGTAGTGCCGCACCCGCAGCTGCTCGCGGAGCTGGTCGAGGAGCCGGGGAGGCTGCGCTCCAGCCCCCTCCATCCGCCCGCCACCGGTCTGCCTATTTCCGTCCCCCATGGCGAACGCTCCGATCGTCCCCGTTCGCCCATCACGCTAAGATCGGGACCGAACATCCAGCAAAACAGGCAGGGGCTGATTGAAGCTATCGTCTTTTTTTCGCCCGTCAACCCCTCCCAAAAGTTCGCCCATCACCTGCAAACCCGAACCGGCCCTCCCCCCTCCCAAGCCCCAACTAGACGAACTCCCCCCCCGAAACCCCAATCGTCCAATTTAAAGTTAGGCTTCCCACCATCAAATGAGCAAAGTCCTCGAAGCACTCACCCATTACACCAGCGTGCTATCGCGTTCGGCTGAGTCCACCAACTACGCAGATGACCGTCCCATCTACACCAAACACCTGGCTGAGGCAGCTCGGTTTTTTGTGCTCGCGCACGAAGGCCGAATCCCCGAATTGGTCGCCTTGGTTCATGATGAGAGGCGTTCATACGGCTGGGGCTATCTCTCGGGCGAAGTTGGCGCTCAGGCAGAATCAGCCTTTAATGATTTCGCAACTTTCATTGAGTCCTTGTCAGCCTAACCCTCGGCTCAACTCGGACCCCGCCTGCATTGTCTTCCGCTCTTTCTCTTCATCCGGCTTCCTTGGCTCCGCTCATCGCCTCGGCGCAGGCGGGGCCCGGTTAGCTTCATCGTTAGGCCGCCCATGAGCAGTGTGGAAACAAAATTATGTGTTCTCTTCCTTACGCTTTTGCCAATTGGTTGCGATATTCACTATGCTCCATCTTCCAAGGTAAACCGCACCACTGACCAGGAATGGCACGCCTACGGTCAAACATGGAAATACTCATCAATTGCTTCTGGCCGAGA
>Ga0079306_1000878_pt1 | contig 23332 bp, 19 predicted proteins | sample Methanotroph_Enr_FD_79181 | JGI IMG/M metagenome (GOLD analysis project Ga0079306, IMG submission 79181) | Enriched soil microbial communities from Old Woman Creek wetland in Ohio, USA - Methanotroph_Enrichment_5 | ecosystem: Environmental > Terrestrial > Soil > Wetlands | place: USA: Ohio...
TGCCGGGTAGTGTTTACCCGACAGTTACAAAATGTGTTTTCGAGAAACGAAAAAACACAATATTTAGAAATTCCTTTTGAAGGAGGATCGCAAATGAAGAAACTGGCTTTGATCGTGGCCTTGTTGGCCGTAGTCCCGATGGCGAATGCCGCTATTGATTTCATGTCGACGAATAATGCAGTTAATCCAATAGCGAATTATTTTGATTCAGCAACCGGAATATTTTCGGTTTCTGGAACCATTAATGGCGATACTAATATCGGCATATTTTCCAATGGCTCTTCGGCCATAAATAATTTCGCTCTGGGCGCCACTATGCCTACGGATGCGAGTGGATACTTCTTTAAAGTGAGTGATGTTCTCACACTTTCCGACCTCGCAGCGGACGCCACTGATGGCGAGATTTGGACGATTGGTTCTTACAGCAATCCGTACCCACTTACAGGCGTATTAGCGAGTGCAAATATATCGAAGGATGCTACAAAGGTTTATGTAATTGAAACTGATGGTGACGGTGTTTTACTGGGCCAGGTACAAGCATATTCTGTTGTTCCTGAACCTATGACAATGGCTCTGCTGGGCCTTGGTGGTCTGTTCTTGAGAAAGAAATTGGCATAAGCTAAAGACGTTTAGAATTAAGAGGTAAGTTTAAACACTTGCCTCTTTTTTTTTAACTATGTAAAATTATGAAACCATATTGTAAATCATATTAATTGGTTGACATCTGAATTAACTGTGCAAAAAATTTTAGGGTGAATAATGTTGCGAAATTTCCTGAAAATTGCAAGCTGGCCATTGGTGCTTTTATCTATACCCTTTCTGCTCTGTTCTTGCCAAAAAAAACAAAGTTCAACAATATCTGCTAATAATATAAATAAATTTCCTAGCCGAATGGTAGGCACATGGGAAGCTCCACGTCAGTCATTAATATCTCCGAACTGGCAAATTAAATTCGAAAAAGATGGAACAATATCTAAGATTTACCACCGCATATTTGGAGAGATTATTATTAGTAATGGTGGCTTCTATAATGATGGGCCTGATCCAGGCACATATATTTTTGTTACACTGGGTCCCGTCGAGACTCAATATGACCCATGTTCAAAAGTGATTAAAGTCCGAATTGTTGTTGAAGATTATGAAATGAAGATGCCTCAAGGCATATTAGAAGGCAGAATGATTGATACTTTGATCGGCAAAGCTTCAGATGATGGAAAAACATGGAAAGCAGAATGGCGAAACTATGGCTGGATTAAAGGGGCACAAGAGCCAGACACATCGTATATAGACCAGAATCCTGATGAGATAATCGTATTTCAAAAGGTAGATTCTAGTGACGCAAATGTTCCTAATGGCAAAACTCAATAATCATAATAGCTTAGGCCATCGCTATCTGTTCCTGGCCAGTTCAGTTTGACTGTTTTTGTAATTGGTTTGTAAATCCAACCATAAACGTCACTTTGTGACGCGAAATTCGGTAAAACTGACGCGTTATCTAAAACAAGTGGTGTAGCCAAATTGTTAAATGGATTTTTAGGCATTGATTGGAGATATTTTTTAGAATTAATAAACGTGAGTTTCAACACACCAGAAGTAGGTGTAACATTTACATTATTCAAAGGGTATCCCGGTGGCACGCCGTCATGGTCGAGGGCGTAACGTTCGATGGCTTCTCTTAGGATTCTAAGATTTTCTTTTGCGGCGGATTCTTTAGCTTTTTGGGCGGCGCTTTGGTATTCGGGGTAGATAATTGCGGCCAAGATGCCCAGGATGGCTACTACGATCAGGATCTCTATGAGTGTGAACGCGGCCACGGATTTCACGGATTTTTTAGGACGATTTGCACGGTAAGAGGAAAAGGACTTTACCACAGAGGTCACGGAGGACACGGAGAAAGAGGGTTTAGCGTTTAGGGAAGAAGACGGGAGAGTTGTTGCGGGTTGCGAGTTGCGAGTTGCGGGTTTAAAGATTTCACCACGGAACACACTGAACGCACGGAAAATAAAAGGTATAAGCTCGGCCACGTATTGGGCCACAGATGGCACAGATTTAGGATGATGAACACAGATTTTAAACGGCTGTTTGCGCATACGGTGGTTTTATCGGAAATTTAGGGTTCAGGGTTTAGGGTCAGGGGGAAGAATACAGGAGACAGAAGTCAGGAGAAAAACCAGCATCCAGCAACAAGAATTAACCACTGAGATCACTGAGGACACGGAGAAACTAGCGTTCAGCGTGCAGCATTTAGCGTTTAGAGGAAGAAAACCAGCACCCAGCACCTAGCAACCAGCACCAAGCATTAGCTACAGGAATAGCGTTTAGTAGTTTTAAATGTGTGCAAATCCGGGTTAATCCGTGGCAAAACTCTTTTCCAGCCTCTAAATATAGACGTCCCTTTGGCCGGATTCTATTTGGGTAATCATTTTTTGGGCCGAGGCGGCCATTTGGGGGTTGGTTTGGGCGATCTGGGTTAATTTTTCAGCTATCATTTTGTTGCCTAGCTCCCTTGTGGCGGGGGTGGCATAGTCCAGGAGGTATTCGGTAAAGGTGGCCAGGGCGTTGGGGTCGCACATGAATTTTATCTGGCCAGGCTTAGCGAGTTCCATGAAATGGTCGCCGGTGCGGCCGAGGCGGTAGCAGGCTGTGCAGAAAGAGGGGATATAGCCCATCTGTGCCAAATCCGCGATTACTTCATCGAGGCTGCGGTGGTCGCCGAGCGAGAACTGGGCCTGGTCGAAGTCGCGGTCGTTCTCGGAATATCCGCCGGGGTTGGTGCGGCTTGAGGCGCTAAGCTGGGAAACGCCCAGGGCGAAGGTTTCGCGGCGGATCCTGGCGGTCTCGCGGGTAGACATAATTATGCCGGTATATGGGACGGCGAGGCGGAGGATGGCGACGATCTTTTTGAAGGTGGTGTCGTCGACGGGGTATGGCGGGTCTACGCTGATATCGGATCCGCAGGCTGGTTCGAGGCGGGGTACGGATATAGTGTGCGGGCCGACGCCGTAACGGGATTCGAGGTGGGCGATATGTTCCATCAGGCCGAGGATCTCGAATTTGTAGTCGTAAAGGCCGAAGAGTATGCCGACGCCGACATCATCTATGCCGGCCTGCATGGCGCGGTCGGGGGCTTCAACTCGCCAGACGTAATCCTTTTTTGGGCCGGCCAGGTGCATCTTTTGATAGGTTGGCAGGTGATAGCTTTCCTGGAATATCTGGTAAGTTCCTATATTATGTGCTTTTAAGGCTTTGAATTCGTCGACAGAGAGTGGGGCGATATTGACATTAACGCGGCGGATCGAGCCGGATTTGCCGGCTTTGACGGAATAGACGGAATCGACGGCATCGAAAATGTATTGCAGGCCTTGTGCGGGGTAGGATTCTCCGGCGACGAGGAGGATGCGTTTGTGGCCTTCGTTTATGAGGACTTCGACTTCGCGGCGGATCTCGTCCTGGCGGAGTGCTCGGCGTTTGAGTTCCTTGTTGCGTATGCGGAATGCGCAGTATGCGCAGTCGTTGGCACAGAGGTTGGAGATATATAAAGGAGCGAAAAGCACGAGTCGCTGGCCATAAATGCCTGTTTTGACTTGGCGGGCGGTTTCGAAAATGCTTTTGAGCTGGTCGGGATCGGTTACCTGCAGGAGCTGGGCGATTTGGCTGGTGGATAATCCTTTAAGCTCCAAGGCTTTGGCGAGTATTTCGGTGAGCTGGGCTTGCGAAGGTGTTTTTGCCGCGGCGAGTGTTGAATTGATCCTGTCATGGTCGATAAAGCTTGTTGCGTTAGTCATTTTTATGTCCTAAAAATAGAAACCAGGCAGAAGTTATTTACTATAGTATACGCTGGTATGGGTATTGTAGCAATAAACTTACGTCGGCGGACATAAAGATATTGATAAGTTTGGCAAAAGTGAACAGAATATGCTCAGAAGGAACGTAGATCGGGCATGAGTAATGGTTTGCGGCATGGAGCCCAGCTGGGCGGTGAGGTTTAATATGGAATTATCTTGGACGAGCAGGATCAAACTGACGTTGATCATGGGTATGGGTGCGGCGGTGTTGGGCTGGTTTTTGTGGGACTGGTTCCGGCCGGCGGATGGTATGGGGGCGGTGGTGCTTAACCTGGATGCGGGTAAGATAGCGGTGCTTGCGGGGGTTTGTTTTGTACTTGGATTTGTGGGTTATTTTATCGGGTGGCCGCTGGGTAGGCAAAAAGGCGTGCTGGCGGTACCTGCGGGGCTTTGTGCGGTGGGTTTGAGGGGCGGTACGGTTTTCGACCTGATGCTGCATACAAACACGGCTGGTGAGCGGATTACGATTTATCGGACGCTGTGCTGGGAGGGGTTTGTGTGGGTTGGGTTTGTTGCTATGGGCTATTTTGGGGTGCTTGCGGCGGAAAAATTGCGGAAAAGCGAGGCGGTGGCGCTCGATGGCGGGCCCAAGAGGGCCAAGTTGGCTGATGGGGCGATCGCGCTTGTTGCGGCGGTGCTAGGCGGGATGTTTTTTGTGAAGATGTTCGTGAAAGATGTTAGCTTTGCTGACGAGCAAGTAAAAATGGTGGTTGGTCAGGCGGCAAATATGCAGGTGTGTGTCGGCGTGATGTTTGCGATGGGTGTCACGGCATTTTTAATCAAATATGCCCTAGACGCAAGCTGGATATGGTCTGGAGCCGCTACGGCGATAATAACTGTTGTGAGTATGGCCTTTGTGAATGTGGATAATGCTAAGTATATGGCGGCGAACTGGCCTGCGATATTTTATTCGAGTGCGTTGCTGGGAGTTTTGCCTGTTCAGATGGTGGGATGGGGTGTGCTTGGTTCAATAGTGGGGTATTGGCTTGCGGTTCGGCTGAGGTACTGGAAGCAGACACAGGCTTAGGCGTAAAAAGTTCAAGTGGTTCATGTGTAAAAGATTAGAAACGGGGTGGGGGTCTGCGCATTTAGGGGGCAAAATAAGAGAAAATTTAAAATTTAAGTATTTCGGGTACCTAAATCGGACGACATAAAGCTTGCCTGGAAAAGGTAAAAGGAAAATAAAATTATATTTTAAATCCAGATATTTGAAGTTCGGAAACATAAACAAAAGTGTATTTCGAACGTATAAAAAGAGGCGATAAGCGGTTTATCAGCCAAACACAAAGGAGTCAAACATGCTGGTGCTTAGCAGACAAAAGGATGAGTCGATAATTATCGGCGACGATGTGGAGATCACTATCGTTGATGTAAGGGGTGATAAGGTGCGCCTTGGAATTACAGCACCTAAGCACATAACGGTACACAGAAAAGAAATTTACGAAGCCATCCAGCGAGAAAAGGCCGAAAAGGCACAAACCGAAAAAGCAAAAAACGCTTAACTTGCCCTGTAAACCGTCAAGCCCGATTAGTCGGGCTTTTTTTATGCGCCTATCCAAATTTGCCGATACTAAAGGACGAGGAAGTAAGTCGCAAATTGCAGAGGCTTTGATATGAAAAAAGTTATAATCATAATTATTATCAATCTTTTAATAAATCCATGGGCTATTGCACACAACGAGGAACCCAAAGGTTCGATATTGGAGAGAGAAAATCTTACAGACGGCCTATACGGGATGAATGATCTGCTTGAACCAAGTGGTGTTGAATTCACTGTTAGCCTCACTCAGATTTATCAGCAGAATGTTCGCGGCGGCTTGAGCACACATAACAGGGCCGGAAGATACACCGGCAGCTATGATATTGAAGGGGGTTTCGATCTCGAAAAACTTGCAGGCATAAAAGGCGCAAGCGCTTACATGCTTGCCGAGGGCAGCTGGTCTGATGGTATTAACGATAATTCAGTGGGCAGCACTTTCAATGTTAATGGCGATGCTGCTGGGTATCGAAGTCTGGATATTACTGAATTATGGTATGAGCAAATGATCGGCAATGAGTCGCTTAGGGTGAGGATAGGAAAGCTAGATCTAACCGGCGGGTTTGAATGCCGTGGGTGCCCGGTTAGCTTTGACGGTAACAGATTTGCGAATGATGAGAACACGCAATTTCTCAATCTCGCGCTGATCAATAATCCAACTATCCCGTTTCCGGACAGGGGTCTTGGCGCGGTGGTTTATTATAATCCGATAGAATGGTGGTATATCAGCGGCGGTGTTGGAGATGCCCAGGCCGACGGAAGAACGACCGGATTTAATACGGCATTCCACGGCGAAGATGATTATTTTTCGGTTTTTGAAACCGGCGTTGTGCCGCATTTTGATTCGAGCAAAGGGCCGCTCATCGGAGCTTACAGGCTGGGCGTGTGGTATGACCCGCAGGAAAAAGAAGCATTCGACGGCGATATTAAACGCGACGACAACGGCTTTTATTTCAGCGGTGATCAGCTTGTCTGGAAAGAGAACAGCGATACGGAAGATCAGCAGGGTTTGGGTGTGTTCGCAAGATATGGCTGGGCGGATGAGAATGTTAATTTTGTTAGACAGTTTTACAGCGGCGGCTTGAGCTATACCGGATTGTTTGATGGCAGGGATGATGATGTCGCGGCAGCGGGCATTGCTTTGGGAAGATTGAGCGATGATGCCGATAGCGGCGAAAATCAAGAAGTGGTATACGAGACTTTTTACAATGCGCAGATCACAAAATTCCTCTATGTCACGCCTTCGTTACAATATATTCATAACCCCGGCGGCGATAGTTCGATTGATGATGCGGTAGTTATTGCTTTGCGTGCACAGATCATATTCTGATCATAAGCAGGCAGCCAGCTGTGAAATGCAGTTTACAACTTTTGGCGCGGCTTGCGTAAGACGACTGGAATGCTGATGTCCACGGTCTACCAGTACGCAATCAATATTGAGATCGCTTGCAACTTCAAAATCGTGCAGCGTATCACCAATCAAAATTACCGACGAGGGCTTAAGATCAAGTTTGGACAGCAGGCTCAGCCCCATTTGTGCCTTGCTGTGGGCATAATAATCCGTCATTCCCACGCGATTTGAAAACAGGTCGCATATACCATAAAATCGAAGCGCGTCTTCAAGCATATCCTGCTGGTATGCGGATAAGATCGAATGCTTCATACCGGCAGCTGAAAGCCTTTCAATAGTTTCAAGAGCATACGGTGCAAGTGCGCATTCAAAACGACGGTGATTGTATTCGGTAATGTATTCTGCCGCTAAGCTCTCGTAAGAAACGGTGCTGAAGTCAAAGCCCAGCCCTTCATAAAAATTCTTCACGGGAAATCCGAAAGTGGCGCGGTAATAATCGATAGTAACAGCGGCCATGTTCCGCCGTGACAAAAGCGTATTGAGCACGTCGACGCAGAGCCACACATCGTCGATGAGCGTGCCGTTCCAATCCCAGATTATATGTTGATATCGCATATGCTGGCATTATACCATACAAAGGCTATTTTGAAAGCAGGTGTACCTGCCCCAGAGTTCCCTTTTCAGTTCGAAAGACCGCTTTTCTATACGGCTGCGGAGCAAAGCCAGTGCGGGCGATCTCGATCAAAAGCTCAACCATGTTTTCCAAGTCGTTAATGGACACGAACTCCGGCGAGATCGTTATATGTTTGTCGTTGCGGTTGTGGTAATTTCCAAGGCAAATGCATACCGCGCCTGTGGGCTGGCCTGCACTGTGATATACAGTGCCTTCGCATGTGCCGCCATCCATGAGCTTACGCTGGAATTTGAATCGTCGATTCTGTGTGGCCAGTTTCTGGGCGGTTTCAAAGAGGTAAGATGTAATTTGAGGAGAGAAGATAGATCGTTTATCTCCGACCCGGATAACGACGCCGTTTCCAATTTTCGCATCAGGCCGGCGGGCGCTGGTTTCTATGCTTATGATCGGAGTTTTGGCCCCGAGTTGCTTTTGAGTGCAGATGTATTTGGCCCCGTTTAAGCCCGATTCTTCTGCCACTGTAAAGAGGCCGAGGACGTTTGCCCCGACATTTCTGCGGATCAGTTCTTCAAATAAGGCCAAAATCGAAACACAGCCAACTAAATCGTCGCAGGCCCGGCTATAGAGCAGGTCGCCTTTGATCTTCATTGAGGGCAGATCCCAGCAGGCCATATCGCCCCGGCGGCATTTGACAGGGCTTAGCCTTGCACGAAGGGCTCTCTCTTTTTTTGCAGCAGAGACCGAAAGTACCCTGGTTTTGCATGGGCCATCTTCGGTATAAATAATAAGCTTTGCACCCGGGAAATATTTCTTATCAACTCCCCCGTAAAATAATGCGCTTAGTGTTTTTGGAGTGCACTTCTCTATTATGAACCCCGGATGATCCATGTGCGCACTGAATGCGATTACCGGCTTATTCCCCCCGCATTGGTATTTGGCGATCACATTGCCCAGCTTATCAATTCGCGTCTCGATTCCCAGCCCGCTGCAAAAATTGATAATCGACTCCCGAATAAGTCCTTCGCGGTACGGAGCAGTGGGGTTACCCAGGAGCAAAGCGGCTATTTCAAGTATTCTTTTTCTCATGCCGACAGTATGCCGTAAACGCTTGCTCAAATCCAGTGCATAAAAGCGCCAGCGTGCCTTGTTATTTTAAACATTTGTGGTACACTTACGGGCTTTGAAGGTTTATCAATACTGAAATAAGGGTAAATAATGAACGTACTTCTGGTCGGCAATGGCGGCCGCGAACACGCGATAGCCTGGAAGCTCAAGCAGTCCCGCAAAATATCCAAACTCTTCATCGCTCCTGGTAATCCCGGAACAGCCCTTTGCGGGATTAATGTTTCTATAGCTTCAGATGATATCAATGGTCTCATAACATTCGCGACCGAGAACAAGGTTGGGCTGGCGATTATAGGACCTGAAGACCCGCTTGCGGCGGGTATAGTCGACGCATTTGAAAAAGCAGGCATCAAGGCCTTTGGTCCAAGCGGCGCGGCCGCCCAGCTTGAAGCGGACAAGGCATTTGCCAAACAGATCATGCGTGCAAACAGTATACCTACCGCCGAAAGCAGAATGTTTACCGATTTTGAAGATGCACGGCAGTACATTGCCAGCCGCGATGAGCCGGTGGTAGTAAAGGCTGCTGGCCTGGCCAAGGGCAAGGGAGTATTCGTTTGTGACGAGCCAGCCGATGGCATTATAGCTGCGGAACAAATAATGAAGCAGCGTATATTCGGTGATGCCGGTGATACACTTATCGTAGAGGACAAACTTCTCGGTCAAGAGGCATCAATACTCGCATTTGTCGACAGCAGAAATATATACATCATGGAAACCGCCCAGGACCATAAGCCCATCGGCGATGGCGACACAGGCCCGAACACGGGCGGTATGGGCGCATATAGCCCGGCACCTCTGATAACAGATTCGTTAATGAAACAGATCACGAAGGAAGTTTTTGTTCCGACGGTCGACGGCATGAACCGCAACGGAACTCCTTACAGGGGTGTTCTTTACGCGGGCGTTATGGTTACCGCAGGAGGGCCAAGAGTACTCGAATTTAACTGCCGCTTCGGGGATCCGGAAACGCAGCCAATAATGATGCGGCTCAAAAGCGACCTGCTCGAAATAATGCTGGCCACCTGCGAAGGCCGGCTTGACGAGGTAACGCTTGAATGGGATGAAAGACCCGCTGTTTGTGTAGTCATCGCTTCGGGCGGATATCCGGGTGATTACCAGAAAGGCAAAGTTATTGAAGGCCTTGAAGCTGCGGGCAAATTAAAGGATGTTGTGGTGTTCCATGCCGGCACAGCTTCGAAGGACGGAAAAATTGTCACAGCCGGCGGCCGGGTTCTTGGTGTAACCGCGGTCGGTGCGACCGTTGCGCAGGCGCAGGAACGCGCATACGAAGCCTGCTCGCTTATCAGCTTTGATGGTGCGTATTATCGAAAAGACATCGCCGACAAGGCAATAGCCAAAAAGAAATAGTAAGCTCTTTTAAGAGAAATTGAATTGGTGGAATCCCAAAAAGCCGTCAAGCGCGGGCGAAAGCTAATAACTGCTGCGATAATCGCTGCGGTCGTTTTTGCGGCCGGGCTGTCGCTTTGGCGACATTCGTCGGCTATCGGTATAAGTTTTGTTCGCGGCTCACTTGCGAAGCTTACATCCGCGCAGGTCGAAGTTAATGATGTGGTTTTCAGTTTCGACGGCGCGGTCCGGATAAAGGGCATTTCAATAAGGCCCAATGTCGAAAAGCCGGGCTATGACGATACCGTGTTCAGGGCGGGCCAGGTCGACGCGAAATTCGGAATCTGGGCTATGATCTTTCAAAAGCTCAAATTGCGGAAAATAATCGTTAAAGATTTCGTAATAGATGTGCAGTACGATGCAGATATGCGCAGGTGGAATGCGGGGCTGCTAAAGTTCGTTGCCGGCGCAGGCTCAAGCCCTCATGTGCCAGATATAATTCTTGAGAGCGGGTCGCTAAGATACACCAAGATAGCCGCGAGTGTTCGTAAGGAATTACTTAATATCCCGATAAATTCCAGGCTTGAGTGCGTTGAGCAAAATACTGAATACCTGAAATTCAGAGTTCTTACTTCAGATAAAGGCGACGAAAAAGGTTCTGACCTTATCGGCATATGGCGCACCGGTGCAGCCGGCAAGATCGATCTCGACGGCAGGATATCCTGGGCCAATTTCAGTATATTCGATAATTACTGGAGCCTCGACGATCTGCATCTGCGTGCGGAGTATGACGCAAACACTTTTGCGATCAAAACATTTACGACTCGTCTTGGCGCAAGCACCACGATAGAATGTTCCGGCAAAATAGAAAATTACAGGGTCGCGCCTCAATTCGCGATCCGATCAGAAATTAAGAATCTTTATCATACGTCCGCATCTATCCCTAATGCGCTTGTTTACAGCCAGAGCCTGCTGGAAACCATAAACAATCGCGTATGCAGGAAATTTTTCAAAAATTATGGTCCAACAGGCTGGGTTGATGTTGAAATCGAGGCCGAGGGAAACTTTTCCGACATCAAACAGACGCGATGCCGGGGCATTCTGACGTGCAAAGATGTTTCAGTACAGTACGCGAATTTTCCTTACAAGCTTGATAAGCTCGCAGGCACAATAGATTTCACCAATTCGCAGGTGAAGCTCAATTCAATCAAAGGCAAACACAAGGACGTCGATGTCATGGTATCTGGTTTTGCTCGCGATATTGGCGAAACATGGGATGCAGATATCCAGCTTCAAAGCCAGAATATGATCCTAGATGACGATCTTTATGAGGCGTTGAACAGTCGCGCGAAACAAGGATGGCTAAGTCTCTCGCCGAAAGGTACGATCGGGGTGGATTTCAGGTTTGTAAAATCCGCTGATGGCAAAAAGAGCCATACGACCGGCATAGAACTTAAAAATACCAGTGCTGTATTCCACTACATGCCTTACCCGCTGAATAATTTGACCGGCAGACTGCTTATAGATGAAGCCAACGAAATACATCTCAAGGAGGTACGTTGTAGCGACGGCGAAAAGCAGATCGTTATTAACGGCCTTGTAAAAGATGCAAATAATTATGAGATATTGCTCTCGGGCAAAAATATTCCGATGGACCGGGAGCTTGTATCTGCTCTTTCGGAAAGGCAAAAGCAGCTTTTCAAAAAGTACGGCTTATCCGGTGTTTTAGATATTGAAGCTTCCGTCAAAACTGGGGAAGCTGCCAAATACCGGGCTCTGATAAAAATTCAGGATGGGACAATCAAGTGCGGTGATTTTTTTGATTTCCAGCAGGCGCAAGTCCGGGCAGTGCTTACAGATAACTGGATCGGACTTGAAAATCTCACAGGAAATTACCAAGGCTGCCGATTCAAGCTTGCGGGCCAGATATGGCCGGACCCCAACGGCTATAATTCAAAATATGATCTGGCTGTGGAGGCAAACGAGCTTGAATTGAAAGACGAATTATTGGGCAGAATTCCTCAAGCAGTTTCCGCCTTGAAAAATATAAAACTCGCCGGCCCTATAAACTTCCGCACCCGCGTCGAAGGTGATTCGAACAGCTTTAGTGTGAAAGACGGTATTGCAATTGAATGTCTTGGGAACGATATACAAATTTCCGAAATTCCTTACGTCTTTACGAATGTACGCGGAAATATACATTTTGCAGATCAAAAGGTTACGATTTCAGGGCTTTCGGCTCGCGTTGGGGGTGCAGATGCAAATGAGTTTTTGCGATGCAGCGGCCAGGCGCAAATTGCTAACGGCAAATTTGCCGGGGGCATTTTTCATGGTGATATTAACGATATCAAATTCGATTCGCGTCTGCGAAGGCTCTTGCCCGCTGTGATGCGAGGTCAGTTTGATAAATATGACCCCAAGGGTTTGTTATCGGCGCATGCAGATGAGTTGTTTATCTCTCGAAACGCAAACGATATTAATAGTATCAGTTTCAAGGGGCACCTGGGTTTTAAGGACTGCTCAGTGCGTTCCAATATTCCTGTGGAACACCTCACGGCAGGCTTGGATATCACCGCTGAGTATTGCGGATCGGACAACAATTTCAAAGCCGATGCGAAGCTCAGTGCCAGTCGCATGTTTATAAAGGACAGGCTTTTTGAAAACGGCGTCGCCTTACTGCACTACAATGATAAGCTACAGATTTTGGAAGCTAACGACTTCGCTGCCGATATATGTGGCGGCAGGATTGCCGGTGATGTCAAGTTGCAAGGAAAAGGCTACAGTATGGAAGCCGTGTTCGATAAAATTTTGGTCAACGACTTTATATTTCCGGGCAGGCTAAATGCCAAAAACTATATCAGCGGTGCAATGAGCGGCTCGATACGGCTTAGTGTTCCCACTGCCGGTGGTACGAGAAGCGGCTATGTGCTCATTGAAACCAGCGATATGCATGTTGAAAAAGTTTCGTTCCTCGGCAAGGTGCTTCTTGTAATGAAGTTTACAGAACCTACCGATTATGCTTTTGATGAAATGAGCGCAGCGGCCTATCTAAGCGGAGACGAACTGCTTATAGACAGACTCGATTTGAGGGGCAGATCGCTGACAATGCGCGGCGAGGGTTCAATACACTTAAAACCTGCAAACGTCAATCTCGCCTTTACCGCAGCGGGTCCAAGATCACAAAATCAGCCATCGATGCTGGAATCGCTTGCTGAAGGGATGATACCGGCTATTGTCAGAGTTACTGTGAAAGGGCCGCTTGAAGATCCCGTGATCGAAAAAACAGCACTGCCTGTAATTGCCGATACACTTGGCATTTTAGGTAAACCCATCCAGAAGAAATAAACCGCGCATAAAAAAGGCACAGCCTTTTGACTGTGCCTGGTAATTCGACTTATAAACTAACTCTGACTATTTGATTTCCTCTATGGCCGTAAACGTAACCAGGCTTGAGCCGCTTTGGGGGTCGCGTGTTATTTCACCAACCAAGCCGACTTTCTTATTGAAGAACGAGCTTACATCCTGTCCAGCTATCGATTGAGCAGGGGCGGCATAGGCAATGATCTTGCCTGAATCATCCGTTATTACATAACGCTTGTTCTGGCTGTCGGCGCTGTAAAGCAGTGAGGGCTTGATTATTCCGATTACCACATACTTGCCGACGGTCGGAACTTTGGCAAGTTCTTCCTGCCGTTTGCGTTCAATCTGCTGACGTGATGCGGCAAGTTGTTCGTTCTGCTCTTTCAATGCTTTGCCGGCTGTCTGGGCAAGCTCGAAACCTTCGACTCGGTCAAGCTGGGCCTTTGCGTATTTCTGTGCCCGGCCGGCATCATTGGTATCGGCTATTGCGGTAAGACCCTCGCGAATGGGCGTCCAGTTCTGCTGATCCATGGGCTTTGCACGCTCGACATCTACCTGCTTGGCCAACTCGCGGTATTCTTTGAGTTTGATCTCTTCGACTGTCGGCTTGCGGACGGCAGGCTTTGGCATGTTGGGTTCGTTCACTTCAACCAGCGGCGCGTTTGCGTCAGATGCGGGCGTATTTACATCGATAGTGGCCAGCGGCTCTTGCTTTGCGGCAACACCTGCGCCAATAAACCGTGTGTACTGGGTATTTACCCATAGATAAGCACCTTCGGGCGGTGCGATCTTATAATAATCGCCTTTTTCCTCGCCCAGCAGCTTGACCTTTGCGCCTTTGGCCAGCTTGACCTGCAAGCTGGTTGAGTGCATCGGTTCGACGTATTCCGAACCCGCCCATACCCTTGCGTCATCGGCTGTGATTACGCCGGTTTCGGCGTGCTCGGGATCGAATTTAACGTTTTCTTTGGATATCCAGCTGAAAGAGCCTTCGGGCGGCAGTATTTTTGACCAGCCGTTCTGCTCTGCTACGACGGTTACCTGCTCGGGTACCGAAAGCTTTCCGCAGCGATAGTTGTTCATGCCGGGGCCGGATCGCATGTAAATATCTGTACCTGTAATCTCGGCGGTGTAGGGGAAAGTTACCTGGCCTTGTGACAGGTCGGTATTGGGATCTACAGCCATTGCCCCGCAAGTGAGTGTTGCCAATAATAAAACGCACACGTCCATACGAAATCGCATTTTCTTATCTCCATATAAAATATGCAGTTGTGCAAATTTGTTCTAAATAAGCATTCACAGTAAAATTAGCAGGGGGTAATACCCTTGTCAACTTATATTTAGCCCCAATGAGCCAAGTGACGGCTACTGGCAATCTCGATATGGGGTGAATTTTGTCGCTTTTTGGGTATGGGTAATATAATTTTTTAATTGTAACAAAACGGTAAGGAAGTGCATCTAATCTATAACAAACAGTAATAGAAAGGATGAATTATGGTTAAGGCGACGGTTTTGGGGGTTATTTTAGCGGTTTTTGGAGTTTTTGCCGGCGGGGCCGCCGGGCAAGGGGTATTTGATGTCGTGCCGGCTAATAGTCTTTTTGTCATGCGGGTTCACAATTTAGAGTACACGCTGGGGGCGGCGGATCAATATTTAGCTGGGCTTAGCCCAATGCCGATGGCGCTTTCGATGCTGGCGAGGACGCAGATGGGGATGGCTGTGGGTGATGCAAATCTTACCGGCATAGACCTTCGCGGCGACTGGGCGATTTTCGTAATGACTACCGGCGAGCCGGTGGGGAAGCCGAAATTTTTTCCCGTAGTAGCCTTCCCAACGAGTGATTATAACAAGATGTTGGCGACAAACCCGACTGCGACCAAGCCGGACGCAAACGGAATAGGTACTATAGGTGCGATGAAATTCCTAGTCGCAAAGGCTGGGGATTACGGACTGCTGTTGCCGAACCCGGGATACGGTGATGCGCTGGCAGCTATTGAGGCGGTGAAAGGTGAGACGCTTGGCAAACGGGCGGGATTTGTTGGGCCGGATGCCAAGAGCTTGATATGGGTGAGGGCGAACGTGGAGGGACTTTATAAAAACTACGGGCCGATGCTAAACGAAAAATTGGACAAAGGTTTTACAAATTGCCAGGGCCAGCCGGTCGAAACACCGGAAGTCGTGAAATTGTATTTCAACATGCTCCGCAATATTTTGCCGCAGGCGAAGGATGTTTCGATCGGCATAAACTTTGACGCGAACCAGGCGACGCTGGATTCGGCGGTGACGGCCGTGAGCAATACCGCTTTTGACGCTCTGCTGGCATCGGTTTCTACTGAGGCCAATGCGGGCCATAAATTGCTGACGCTCTTGCCGGGGGATTCGGCTTTTGCGTTTTCACATCAAGTCGATAAGAGATTTATGCTTCAGGCTAGGGAAATGATGTTGGATGCGTTTGCGCCGGCTTTTGGGCCTTCACTGACCCCTGAAAAACGCAAGGAAGGCGATGCACTTGCGGCGAAGATGGTGGAGAATATGGGCGATGAGATGGCGGGGGCGTTTGGGCCTGCTGAAAGCAATGTGCCGCCGTTTGCTTATACGTTTGTATTGCCAGTTACAAGCGGCAAGGTATTTGATGAACTCAAAAAAGAGTACCTCAAGATAATGAACGAGCAATACTATAAAGATTTCTACAGCAAATTGGGCATAACCGGGGATTTTAAACTGCAGACGGGTGCGGAAAATTATAGCGGCACAGCGATAGATCGGTTATCCATGATTTTTAGGTGTATCGACCCAAACAATCCAGCAAATTCGGAAATCAAGAAGATGTACGGGGATTCTATAGTTGAAGATATCGCGTATGTCAATGGGCTGGGGCTTCATGCGATGGGCGGCGATGTGAATGAGAATATCAGGGTTCTGATCGATAAGGCCAAGGCGAAATCGAACGAGATGCCGCAATCTATTGCCGCGGCAATTGCGGCACTTGGCGGTGAAAAGCACCAGATGGTGGGCATGATAAATATTATCAATCTCTTTAAAATCGCGGCAAAGATACCGGGGTCAAATATGCCTTTTAATAAGGATGCGCTGGCGGCTTTGCAGAGCAACAGCGGGATAGCCATCGCTGGGGATGTAACGAGTAATGCGGTCAAAATAAAGGCGGTGGTGCCTAAGGCGCATTTAATGGAGATCAAGAATAATTTTATGCCACAAGAAAAGAGATGAACAAATAAATACAAATTCGTGATGCAATTGCGGGTCATCACAAAAAGACCCCCGGTCCAGGCTGGGGGTTTTTGTTTTGGACGGTTTAATTTTTTATATATCGCTTCTAACTACTGCAACCTCAAATCCCGTGTCTGGCTGCTTCGGAAATGCAGAACATTGCCTATATCGCCATGTTTTCTTGCGAGATTTCGTTAGCCATAAGCGTCAAACACTCTGATGTTACGTTTTATTGCATCAAAACGAGCAAAAATTTGGCTAAAAACGTCATTAGATAAAGATTTTTAATAAGAAAGTGCATTTTCACTGTTGAAAATCTGTTGTAAGTGCCGATAAAACTGGCTATAAGGGCCAGATAAAGAGTGTCGGCCTGAAATAATTACTTTAAGAAGGATAGAACAATGGCAAAAGCCAAAGCAAAAGCCGCAAAGGCAAAGTCAGCAAAGAAGAGTGCAGGGATGGAATCATTGGTAGTAGCTAGCAAGGTGAAGGGCTACATCAAGAGCAAGGGTTGCATGAGCTCATCCGAGATGCTCGATGCTATCAATGCCAAAGTTTATGCTCTGCTTGACGCAGCGGTTGAACGCACAGGCGCAAACAGACGCAGCACCGTTAAGGCCGCTGATCTGTAAGAATATCTAACATTGAGAAAGCCGGCTGAAAATGGCCGGCTTTTTTTTTGATTTGTGGCATTTTAAGACTTAAACCAAGAAAAGGATGGATCCTGATGAAAAATTTAGTGTGCGTTTTGACGGTTGCGGGAATTTTGATGATTGCGGGTTGCTGTTCAAAATCTGCGATGAAGAAATGCCAGAGGCAGGATGAATGTCTCAAAACGAAAGTATTGCAGCTTGAAAAGGCTTTGGCAGATGAGAAGGCCAGTAATCAGAAGCAAATTGAAAAGCTAAAAGCTGAGTCGAATGAGATGCAGACAACGGCAATGCAGAGCATAACGACTATGCTTTCCAAGGATAAGGCTGTGCAAGACAAGCTTGAGGCGAAAATAAATGAACTTACTGAGGCTAACAGCAAATTGACAGGCGAACTTGCTGTTGCCAAAGCTGCTGCCGCTAATACTGCCACCACTGCCCAAGTGCCTGCAGATTCTAATGCACCTGCTCAAGAATAAACAGCGTCATAGTACCGATTAGATATAGTTGAAGTAAGATGGGCCAGTTAACAACTGGCCCGTTGTATTGTAAGATAGAGGTGAATGCAGAATGCTGACGGGTGTTGGGCTGGGATTTGGGGCGGCGATCTTTCAGTCGGGTTCGTATATTTGCGGGCGGCTATTTACATCTCGGTTCGGCGGGAGGGCGCTGGTGCTTTTGGCGCTTTCACATATTGTTATGGCGGGGTTTTCGTTTGCGATATTGCCTTTTTTCATAGCTAAGCCGCTGCCCGGAGTGGGGGTTTACCTGCTCAACGTGGTTTACTGTGCGGTATTTTATCTTGCGGGGCAATTCTGTCTTTTCATGGCATTGCGGCATGCAAACGCTTCGAGAGTTTCTCCGCTTTTGGGCCTGAAGGTTTTCATACTGGCTATGATCGGCATGGGGCTGATGGGTCAGCATTTTACATTTGTGCAGTGGGCGGCGATCGTAATGAGCATTTGCGGCGCGTATTTTTTAAGCTATACCGGCGAGAAGATGAGTGCTATATCCATTTATTGGGTGCTTGGGGCGTGTTTGTGCTACTGTATATCAGATCTGAATATAAAGGTGATCGTGAAGCATTTTGAATACGCAGGGCTGATGCGGGCCTCAATGACAAGCGTGTGTCTAACTTATATTTTGTGCGGTGTGGCGGGGGCGGCGGCGATGGTCTGGCTGCCAAGGCCTAAGCCTGGAATGTGGGCGTATTCTGTGCCTTTTGCGGCGACGTGGTTTGTGTCGATGACCTTTTTGTTTGCATGCTTTGCCCAGATCGGGGTTGTATATGGCAATATTATCCAGTCATCGCGGGGTATAATATCGGTGGTACTCGGGGCGGTGATATCGTCGCTTGGGCATGTGGCTATAGAGCAGAAAGTGAGCAGAAAGGTGTTTTTGGGGCGGCTTGCGGCTGCGGCGCTGATCACGGCGGCGATAGCGCTTTATTCTCTGGGGTAGATGCCATAAAATTAGTATAAAGTAATAAGGAACATGTTTCAGGATAGTTTACGGGGGTTATATGGAAAAAGGACGTGTTTTGAGAGAGGCGATGCTTTGGCGCAAAGCAGATGGGAATAAGGCACAGTGCTATCTGTGTAATTGGCATTGTTTGATATCGCCTGGCAAAACGGGATTTTGCAGGGTTCGCAAGAACATCGACGGCAAACTTTATTCGCTGAATTACGACCGGGTTTGCGCTGCTAATGCGGATCCAATCGAGAAGAAGCCGCTGTTTCATTTCCTGCCTGGGTCGAGTACGTTTTCGATCGCGGCGATGGGATGCAATTTTCAGTGCGAGTTTTGCCAGAACTGGCAGATAAGCCAGGTAATTGAGGAAGAGATCGAAGGTGAAGCAATATCGCCTGCGAAGATCGTAGAAGCGGCGAAGCGGGGCGGGTGTGAATCAGTGGCGTATACATATACCGAGCCGACGATATTTATGGAACTTTGTACGGATACAGCAAAGCTGGCGCGTGCGGCGGGGCTGAAAAATGTGTTTGTGAGCAATGGGTATATGACCATTGAGGCGTTAGAAGAGGCGAAGGGATGGCTTGACGCTATTAACGTCGATCTCAAGGGGTTTAGCGAAATGTATTACAAAAAATTGTGCAAGGCAAGGCTTGAGCCGGTACTTGAGACGATTAAGTATATCGCTGGCGAGACGGATATCTGGATGGAACTGACAACGTTGCTTGTGCCGGATGAGAACGATTCGGAAGATGAACTCAAACAACTTACGGCTTTCATTGCGTCGGTTAATCCGGAAATACCGTGGCATATCAGCAGATTTTTCCCACAATATCATTTGATGGATCACGAAATGACGGGGTTGGAGTCGATGAGGCGGGCGTATGAAATCGGCAGGGCGGCGGGACTCAAATATATTTATGTGGGCAATGTGCCTGGGGATAATAGGGAGAGCACAAGATGTGCCGGATGTGGGGCCATGCTAATCGAGAGAAGCGGGTATACGATAGTATCTAACAAGATCAAAAATAATGCTTGTCCGGGGTGTGGACAATCGATTTTTGGCGTATTTGAGCGGTAACCGTGGGTGGGTTCTCCGTGATATCTTATCAATGGTCTCAACTGCGATATTATTGGACTAGAAGTGCTTCAAGTCCTTTAATAACAATATTTTGCCGCAACAAAGTCTAAAGAACTTTCTTGACGTGGACCGATAAATACATATAATTCGCGGACCACGGTTTAAAAATGATGTATTCAGGCAAAGTTTCAATTTCAATATTGATCCTCCTTGTTGCGGCACTAACTTTTGTGTGGCTTGGGGTTGGCGGGTGCGCGGATTTTTTTGATGAGAAATCAACTGAAATTCAGTCTGAAAATATCCTTCGGGAACTGAGCCGGATAAGGGTTTTGCCGGACCCGAACGTGATCGAGCCGGCTGTTTACCAAGTACCGCCGAGGATAACGGTTGAAAAAGACTGTGCAAAGCTGTTTTATTTTGTTCGAAATCATACCGTTGATACGCTGAGCGCACTCGTAACACAGCAATTTCCACCGCCGCCACCGCCAGCTATTGCCACATTCCAGGTCAGCCAGGTGCCGGCGACGAATCAATTGATAGTTCGCTGCCCGACGGCAGATGACGCAAACGCGGTGCTTTCGTTTATCCAGGAAGTTGATGTAAAGCCAATCCAAGTGCGGATCGATTGCGTTGTTTCGGAACTTTACGCGGATGTCACAATGGACTGGGAAACGACACTGCTGATACAGAATCTCTTCGGGGAAGGGATAAAGCTGGGCGGCAAGACGGATGCAGCAGGCGAAGTCATGCCGGCGTTTCCGGGTGCATCGATACGTGACAACGCGCGTGAGCAGATAGGCTTGAAGGTGGGTATAGATCGCGGTGTTGAAGGGCATAAATTCCTTGCGCTTATCGATATGCTGGTTTCGCGAGGATATCTCAAAATACTGCTAAGTCCTTCTTTGGAGGTGGTAAACGGACAGACGGCGATGATAAGCGCATCGGATCATGTGCCATTGCCCAAGGAAGTGCGACAGGGCGACAACTTTTTTAATGTTACCGATTATGTCGATGTTGTAGATTCTCTTCAAATAACGCCGCATGTGTTCGCCGACGGCTTCATCGGGCTTGAAACTAAGGCTATAACGGGATCGAAATCGACGCCCGAAGGTGTTAAACAGATTCCTATCATCACAAAACGCGATATCGAAAATAAAGAGAACCGCATAAGACAGGGCGAGAGCTTGATAATAGGCGGTTTGAAGAAGACCGAAAAGCGTTCGGTTGTGCGCGGCGTTCCTTTCCTCAAGGACATACCTATAATCGGAATACTGTTTTCGAGCAAAGATTTCGAAGAGCGAGGTAAAGAGGTTCTGTTCATCATTACGCCTACACTTTCGCAGGGCGGAGTGGATCAGGCTCAAATGGTGGAAGAACTCATACGCAAGCACGAGCCGAACAAAAACGAGCCTACTTGGCGTGAGAGCTTGCTTGATCCGCTTGGATTCCAGTCGAAGACCGAGGAGCGGATGCGCGTTTCGGAGCAGGCGGAAAATGATCGTATAAACGCCCAGCGGTTAAAAGCTAGAGCGGAGAAGGCTGAAAACGAAAATCGCAAGATACAGATGCTCAAGGAGCAGGCTGCCATAGAAGAGAGCAAGGCGCAGCAGTTGAAAACTCAGCATGCGACGGCCCAGGCGGAGGCCCAGCGTACTCGCGCAGCTGCGGATAAGGCTGCGGCGGATTCTGCCAGGGCGGCAGCTGAAGCTGAAAGAGCATCGAAAGAAGCGGATCAGGAAAAGGCCAGGCAGGCCGTTGAGGAAGCGCAGAAAGCTGCGGCACAAGCCAAACGCACCGAGGCTGAAGCTGCAAAAGCTAAGGCCGTGGCTGATCAGGCAGCGGCTGCGAGCAGGGAAGCAACTTCCAAGGCTGAAGCTGAAAAGGCTGTAGCCGAGGCGGAAGCTGCCAAGGCACAAGCAGAGGCACAGAAGGCAATCGCAGAGGCTGAGGCGGCCAAGGCTGAAGCGGAAAAGGCGCGTGTGGAATCGATCAGGGAAGCGGCAAGGCTTGCGGCAATGGCCAAGGCCAGAGAAGCTAATGATCCCAATGGTGTAAGGGCTGGTAATTCAGTATCTGATGTAAATGCACCAGCTAGCAAAACGGCGGCAGTGAAAGACCCCAATTCTGTAGCGAAAAAATAATCTACTGGCTAATTAGGCCAGTGTGCGAAGGATCGCGTGTTTGTACATTTCTTTTGCTCGTTCGAGCTGATCAATTTCAATGTACTCATCGGGCTGATGGCAAAGCTGGGGAGAGCCTGGGCCGAAGATCACTATTGGCGAGCCGAATTTTGAGAGATATGGGCCATCGGTGGTGTACTGCACGGGCGATGGGGCGGACAGTTTGGCGATATCACAGAGGAGCTTGACAAAATCACAATCTGGCTCGGTTTCGAGGGCGGGGCAATCTCTTACAACCGAAAGCTCCGCGCGGAAATTTTGGCTTTTACTTGCAAGTGAATCCAGCAGCCGCTGAATATCTGCCAGGAGTGTTTGGTGGCTTTGGCCGGGCAAGGTGCGAATATCGACAGTGAGCGAACATTGATCTGGTACGACATTCGCGGCTTTTCCGCCGGAGATCATGTTTATGCTGGTTGTCGACGTCCCTAAGATCTTGTGAGTAAAAGAGCAGGGGCGAAAATCGGTAAGGGCATTGAGGATAGCCCGCATGGACTCAATAGCGTTTACGCCAAGATGCGGCATCGAGCCGTGAGCGGTTTTGCCCCTGGTTGTAATTTTTATCCAGAAGATACCACGATGGCAGTTGACGACCTTGAGGTCTGTAGGTTCGGTTACGATTATTCCGGCAAGGGGCGGCGGCGGGCTTGCGGCGATGAATCTTTTTATTCCGCAGCTATCGGTTTCTTCGCCGGCGTTTGCGGAGAAAATAAGATCGCCTTTGAGGCTTTGCGAGGTTGAGATGACTTCGCAGATGGCTTCGACAGCGGCGACGATACCGCCTTTCATATCGGCGGCGCCTCGGCCGAAGATCTTTCCATCATGCTGGGCGGCTTCGAAAGCGGGGTAGTTCCAAGGCGTGTCGCCTGCGGGTACTACGTCGAGATGAGATGAGAAAAACAGAGCTGGGCGAGTTCGTTCCGAACGTATGTGAACCGTGAGATTTGCGCGGCAGCGGTCCCATACGTCTATTTGACAATCGATGCCGGCGCAGGCGAAGCGATCTTTAATAAGATTTGCGGCTGCAAGTTCGCCGCGGTCGGAGGTAGACTTTGCGTTAATGATCGCTTTTAAAAATTCAATCATGGCAACATTGTAGCCAGGCATATACCAAAAGCAACACCTTTGAAAGACTGGGGTTGGGTCTTAAATTTTGGCGCGCAAGTTGGGGGCTTATAGGGGGTAGAAAAAAGTTAAAAGTTCAAAGTTTAAAGTTCAAAATTGAGGAGAAGTGGCGTTTTTGGTGGTGGCAGGGCGGTTTTTGGGCTAGTTGTGGATATTTCCTAGTAATCTAAAAAATGTGTTGTGAGGGTGTAGCGCGGTATGTCTGACGTATGACAGGAAGGAGGCAGAAGGCGGGGTAACGGTAGGGGGCGGGTATATAGAGAGTGGGGAGCGGGGTGTGCGTGAAAGTAGTGCAACATATTTTCTGTAATTTGCTTCGACATAGTTCATTTCTTTTAAGAGGTAAGGGTCTGGCTAGCCAGACCGGGATAAAATCGGTCATGTTTGGCATCTTCATAGTAA
>Ga0079306_1000881_pt1 | contig 23248 bp, 19 predicted proteins | sample Methanotroph_Enr_FD_79181 | JGI IMG/M metagenome (GOLD analysis project Ga0079306, IMG submission 79181) | Enriched soil microbial communities from Old Woman Creek wetland in Ohio, USA - Methanotroph_Enrichment_5 | ecosystem: Environmental > Terrestrial > Soil > Wetlands | place: USA: Ohio...
TCCCGCCGGGCGGCCCAAGCGCTCGGCAAGCCCGAACTCTCCATGAGCGTGAAATCCCTGGAACTCCCCGCCTACGACCCGCGCGGCGCCTACGGCATGGCGCTCGCCTACGTCACCTCCAACCGGGGCGGCTGCCACCTGAGGGCCTACCCCATCTCGCACGAGATATTGCGGAAACCGGTGCCGACCGACCGCTTCTCCTTCTCCGGCAAGGCGCGCATCATCAAGATCGCCGAGGACGTCAACGCCGCGGTCGATTCGCTGGTGGCCTGCAAGTTCGCCTTCTTCGGGGCGACGCTGGAGGAGTACGCCGAGCTGCTCTCCGCGGTGACCGGGGTCGAGTACACCCCCGAGTCGCTCAAGGCCATCGGGGAGCGGATCTATCTCACCGAACGCTTCTACAACTGCGCCAACGGCTTCGATGTCCTGGACGACACCCTGCCGCCCAGGTTCTTTGCGGAAGCGGGTTCGGCGGGGGAGGGGATGGACATCCCGCCCCTGGACCGCGCGCGCTTCGACGAGGAACTGCAGAAGTACTACCGGATCCGCGGCCTCACGCCCGAGGGATGCTTCGCCGATCCGTCCTTTCTGGAAGGGCAGCCCTAGGAGCTGCACGCGGTGGCAATCCCGCTGCAAGCTGCCGCTCGAACCTTCACACCCTGCACTCATTGGCAGGTGCCACCACTCTTCGATAGCCTACCTCTAAAGATTCTCACTGAACCGGCAACGCCGGCAGCTTCGGCCAATTACCGGCCGGCACCACGAATGACTTGAATTGCGGAAAACAATTCAGTACCTTGAGGGGCGCTGTTTTTCCTTTTGTCAGGTCCGACCGCTTGCTCCGATAGGAAACAAGGTGGCCGGACGGGCGGGAGACAGTGCCACCTTTTTCGATCCACTCCGTTCAAGGCCGTATCGCGTCTTGCCGACGTGCAGTTGCCAGCCAAGCTTTCGCAGGAGGATGATCATGAAGATCCGCCGTGAGGGAAGTGTACACCGGATGCTGAAATCCCTTACCGCGCGGGCCGTGGCAGCGGACAGCGAGCGCAAGATGCTGGAGGTCGCCCTCGACAACGCCTACGAGGGACTGATCATAACCGATGCAAGCGGCTGCGTGCTCCGGGTGAACGAGGCCTACGCGACCTTCCTGGGGAAGACCATCGAGGAACTGGTGGGGCGGCACGTGACCGCGGTGGTGGAAAACACCCGCATGCACATCGTCGCCCGGACCGGCAAGCCCGAGATCGCGCAGATCCAGAAGATCAACGGCCACGAGATGATCTGCCACCGGATTCCCATCTTCGACCAGGGGAAGGTGGTCGCCGTCATCGGCAAGGTGATGTTCCAGGATGTGGACGACCTGTTTGCCATGATCGGACGCTTCCGCAAGCTGAACAGCGAGCTCGAATTCTACAAGAGCGAATTGAACAAGCGTCTCGGGGCGAAATACTCGTTCGCCAACATCTTTGGCCAAAGCGAGGAGCTGGAGCGGGTCAAGGAACTGGGACGGCGGGTCGCCAAGTCGGACACCACGGTCCTTTTGGTGGGTGAAAGCGGTACCGGCAAGGAACTCTTCGCCCACGCCATCCACGTGGAGAGCAACCGCGCGCTCGGGCCGTTCATCAAGGTGAACTGTGCGGCGATTCCCGAGAGCCTGTTCGAATCGGAACTCTTCGGTTACAAGGAGGGGGCCTTCACCGGCGCCCAGAAGAAGGGGAAAAAAGGGAAGTTCGCCCTGGCCGACAAGGGGACCATCTTTCTGGATGAGATCAGCGAGCTGCCGCTGCTTATGCAGGTGAAACTGCTGCGCGTCTTGCAGGAAAGGGAAATCGAGCCGGTGGGCGGCGATCAGCCCGAACCGGTCGACGTGCGCATCGTGGCCGCCTCGAACCGGGACCTGGGCGAACTGGTGAAAGAAGGATCGTTCCGCCACGACCTCTATTACCGGCTCAACGTGTTGCTGCTGCGGATCCCCCCTTTGCGCGAGAGGCAGACAGATATCGTGCTCCTGACGGAAAAGATCCTGAAACAGCTGGAGAAGGAGACCGGGATCCCGGTCGAGGGTGTGGACGAGGAGACCGCGGCCCTCTTCATGACCTACTCCTGGCCCGGAAACGTCCGCGAGCTGCGCAACGTGCTGGAGCAGACACTCTACCTGAAGAGCGGCAACCTGATAACACGTCAGGATATCCCCCGCGCCATGATCAAGAGCGCCGAGGGAAGCAGCTTGCCCGGCCAGTTGCGCTCCCTGAAATCCCAGTTGAGCCAGGTGGAGGAGGCCTTGATCAGGCGCGCGATCCAGGACGCCAAGGGCGACAAGCTGGCCGCTGCGGCCCAGCTTGGGATCAGCAAGTCTTCCCTTTACGCGAAGATCGAGCAGTACGAAATTTAAAGCCTTGGGAAGCACGGCCGGTTGCCTGCCGGCAACTCGGCCAACGGCAGCTACTATCCCCACCAGCTCCCTCCCGCAAAGGGCGGGGCGCCTTAGTGCAGACTGGAGTCGAATCCGGCACCTGCTGATCTAACCGTCGTTTCCAGAATCCTGGAAAACCTTTCCAAGTTTCTGGAAAACACCGCACAGTGAACTGCACTCTTCGCTAAAACAACTACTTACCGCACCATCCTCAAAAACCAGCGCTGTATTGGCACAAGGCAACGGATTATTCCGTTGCCTTTTCTTGTTTTATTCCAGAAATCTGGAAAAGCGTCGGACAGCGGTCTGAAACGGCAGCGCGTTTAACTCATTACAAAACAAGGTTCTACTAAAATAAAACAGTTTTGGCTTTGCTTTTGCTTTATGTTTACGGAGGGTAGGCGCTTAAGAGTAAACCGGTGTTGTTTGAGCCTGTCCTGCATTTTTGTTATGAGTTAACTGCGTTTTAGCTAATCGGGAGGTCGCATGTCGTTGGCAGATATCCTGGTTCATATCGATAGTACACCCAACTGCGCCGCCCGCCTCGAGGTAGCCCTACGGCTGGCCCAGCGCCATGGCGCCAGCCTGACCGGACTCTACGTGATCTCCCACCAGTACTACCAGCCCCGCGAGCAGGGTCCGGTCGATGCGGCTGCAGCGGCTGCCCGGGAGATGTTCGCCGAACGGACCGCAGCTGCGGGAGTCGAGGCGGACTGGCATTGCGTCGACTGGTCGGTCATCGGGGTGAGCGTTGCCGAGATCATCAACCACCACGCCCATTATTCCGACCTGGTCGTTTTGGGGCAGACCACGCCGGGAGCGGCCGGCAAGGGGCTGCCGAGCGACCTTCCGGAGCGCCTGGTCCTCGGGGCGGGGCGGCCGGTCCTGGTGGTCCCCTATGCGGGAAATTTCCCCACCGTCGGCGAAAAGGTGCTGGTGGCCTGGAAGGCCGGGCGGGAATCGACCCGCGCGGTCAACGACGCGCTGCCGCTGCTCAAGGCTGCCCGGCAGGTGAACCTGCTGGCGGTCAACAGTTCGGCCAACTACGGGGATGACAGCGAGAGCCTCTGCGCCAACATCTGCCAGCACCTGACGCGGCACGGGATCGCGGTCAATGCGGACAAGGTGCTGGCGGCGACGGCTTCGGTCGGCGACACCCTGCTGAACCGGGCCTACGAGGAGGGGTTCGACCTTCTGGTCATGGGCGCCTATGCCCACACCCCTCAAGGGACCCTGGTTTTGGGCGCGGTAGCCAAACACCTGCTCAAGGACATGACCGTCCCGGTGCTGATGTCCCACTAAGCTTAAAGCGTTGGTAACCCCGCCCAAGCGGGGCTGGAGCGGCAACCATGGACCATATCCTCGAAACGAGAAAACTGACCAAGGAGTTCAAGGGGTTTTGCGCGGTCAGCGACGTCAACCTGCGAGTGGCCCGTGGGCACATCCATGCCCTCATCGGCCCAAACGGCGCCGGCAAGACCACGGTCTTCAACCTGCTGACCAAGTTCCTGGTCCCGACCGCCGGCTCGATCCTTTTCAACGGGACCGACATCACAAGGGAACGGCCGGCGGAGATCGCCCTGCGCGGCGTGATCCGCTCGTTCCAGATCTCTGCGGTCTTTCCCAACCTCACCCCGCTTGAGAACGTCCGCATCGCCCTGCAGCGCAGGCTGGGCACCTCGTACCATTTCTGGAAACCGGCCAGCTCCCTGCGTTCCTTGGACGGCAGGGCCCTGGAGCTGCTCGATTCGGTGGGGCTCTCCGAGTTCGCCGACGAGGTGACCGGGGAACTGGCCTACGGGCGGAAGCGGGCCCTGGAAATCGCGACCACGCTGGCGCTGGAGCCCGAATTGATGCTGCTCGACGAGCCCACCCAGGGGATGGGGGCCGAAGATGTGGACAAGATAACCGCCCTGGTTAAAAAGGTGTCCGCGAACCGCACCATCCTGATGGTGGAGCATAACCTGAAGGTGGTGGCTACCCTGGCCGACCGGATCACCGTGCTGCAGCGCGGCTCGATCCTGGCGGAGGGGAGCTATGCCGAGGTCTCGCAGGACCCGCAGGTGCTGGAAGCCTATATGGGGAGTGCACATGCCTGATTCCGCACCGAAGGAGATGCTGCGCATAGCCGGTCTGCACGCCTTTTACGGGGAGTCCCATATCCTGCACGGCATCGACCTGAGCGTCGGGGAGGGGGAACTGGTCACCCTGCTCGGCAGGAACGGAGCGGGGCGCACCACCATCCTCAAGTCCATCATGGGGCTGGTCGGACGACGCGCCGGATCGATAACGGTGGGCGGGGTGGAGACCATCGGGATGCCGACCCACAAGATCGCCCACCTGGGGCTCGGCTACTGCCCGGAGGAGCGGGGGATCTTCGCCAGCCTGAACGTGGAGGAGAACCTCCTGCTGCCGCCGGTGGTGCGCGAGGGGGGCATGTCCGTGGCGGAGATCTACGAGATGTTTCCCAACCTGCAGGAGCGCCGCTTGAGCATGGGGACGCGGCTTTCGGGAGGGGAGCAGCAGATGCTCGCGATGGCGCGCATCCTGCGGACCGGCGCGCGCCTGCTGCTGCTGGACGAGATAACCGAAGGCCTGGCACCGGTCATCGTCCAGGCCCTGGGCCGTCTGATCGGCCAACTGAAGGAGAAGGGGCTCACCATCATACTGGTGGAACAGAATTTCCATTTCGCAGCCGACCTGGCCGATCGCCATTACGTCATCGACCACGGAGAAATTGTCGAGATGATCGCCAGGGACGAACTGGCTGCCAGCAGAGAGAAACTCAACCAATACCTGGGCGTGTGATCAGGTATACAAACCCGAAAGGAGCATCTGTATGAAAAATCCGTTTTCCAAAGCAGTACTTAGTCTTGCCGTACTGGCAATGACGAGCGGAATCGCCGGCGCGGCGAACAAGGGGATTTCAGACGGCGTCGTCAAGATCGGGGTGCTCACCGACATGTCGGGGGTTTACTCCACGCTCGGGGGGAAAGGGACGCAGGTCGCGGTGGAAATGGCGGTCAAGGACTTCGGCGGGAAGGTGCTGGGTAAGCCGATCCAGGTCGTCGGCGCCGACCATCAGAACAAGGCCGATATCGCCTCGGCCAAGGCCCGCGCATGGATCGACAACGAGAAGGTCGACATGATCACCGGCCTGCTGAACTCCGGGTGTGCCCTGGCGGTGCAGAAGCTCGCGGGGGACAAGAAACGGATAACCATGAACACCGGTGCGGCTTCCACCGACCTGACCAACAAGTCCTGCACCCCGTACGGCATCCACTACGTCTACGACACCTATGCCCTGGGCAAGGGAACCGGGCAGGCCGTCGTCCAGCGGGGAGGCAAGAGCTGGTATTTCATCACCGCCGATTACGCCTTCGGCCAGTCCCTGGAGGCAAATACCGCCAGGTTCGTGAAACAGTTGGGCGGCAAGGTGGTCGGTTCGGTGCGTCACCCGCTTTCCACCTCGGACTTTTCCTCGTATCTGCTGCAGGCCCAATCCTCGGGTGCCCAGATCATCGGGCTTGCCAATGCCGGCGGCGACACCATCAACGCCATAAAGCAGGCGCGCGAGTTCGGCATCGGCCAGAAAGGGCAGACCCTGGTCGGACTGCTCATATTCGATACCGACATAAAGAGCCTGGGCCTGAACGTGGCGCAGGGGATGCAGTTCACCTCCGGCTTTTACTGGGACCGGGATAACGCCTCCCGCGCCTTCGCCAAGCGGTTCTTCGCCATCCACAAGGCCATGCCGACCATGGACCAGGCCGGCGCCTATTCCGCCACCATGAACTACCTTAAGGCGATCAAGGCGGCCGGCACCGACGATCCGGATGCGGTCATGGCAAAGCTTAAATCGATGGATATCAGCGACTTCTTCGCGGTGCACGGCAAGATCAGGGCCGACGGGCGCATGGTGCACGACATGTACCTCATGGAGGTGAAGAAACCTTCGGAGTCCAAGGGGGAGTGGGACCTCCTGAAGATAGTCAGGACCATTCCCGCCAACGAGGCGTTTATGCCGCTGTCGGAGAGCACCTGCCCCTTGGTGAGGAAGTAACAGCGCCGGGGATGCCCCTTTCCGGTGAGCCGAAGCTACCGGTCAGGGGCGGTCGCGGGAAACGCGCTGTCGAAAGTCTGTCGGAAGGAACAAAATCGGGAGCTGATCATGGAGCTATCATTTCAGACGGTCATGTCTCAGGTTATGCTCGGCCTTAACAACGGCGTGTTCTACGCCATCCTGAGCCTCGGCCTGGCGGTGATCTTCGGCCTCCTGAACATCGTCAACTTCGCCCACGGGGCGCTCTTCATGCTGGGTGCCTACGTGGCGCTCCTGGGCTACACGAAGCTCGGCCCCTTGATCGGACTGCCGGACTTTCACCTGAACTACTGGGCGGCGCTCATCGTGGCCCCGCTGGTGGTGGGCGCGCTGGGGATAGTGATCGAAAGAACCATGTTGCGCAGACTGTACAAGTTCGACCACTTGTACGGTCTGCTGCTCACCTTCGGCCTTGCCCTCATCTTGCAGGGAACCTTTACCAATTTCTTCAACGTATCCGGCGACCCCTACGAGGCAAAGCCGGAATTCCTCAACGGTGCGGTCAACTTAGGCTTCATGATGTTCCCGAAATACCGCCTCTGGGCGATCGCCGTCTCCCTCCTGGTCTGTTTCGCCACCTGGTACGTCATCGAGCGGACCAAACTCGGCTCCTACCTGCGCGCTGGCACGGAAAATCCGGAGTTGGTGCGGTCCTTCGGCGTCAACGTCCCGCTCATGATCACCCTGACCTACGGTTACGGCGTGGCCCTGGCCGCCTTTGCCGGGGTGCTGGCCGCACCGATCTATTCGGTCAGTCCGGTCATGGGGTCGGAGATGATCATCACCGTGTTCGCCGTGGTGGTCATCGGCGGGATGGGATCCATCATGGGTTCCATCGTCACAGGGGTACTGCTCGGGATGGTGGAGGGTTTTACCAAGGTTGTCTACGCGCCGGCCTCCAGCACCGTTATTTTCCTGATCATGGTGCTCGTCCTTTTGGTGAAGCCTGCCGGCCTGTTCGGGAAGGAGTCCTAGATGAACCGAAGCGTCTGGATCGTCCTGATACTGCTTGGCCTTTTGGCGCCGTTTGTCGTCTACCCCGTCATCTTGATGAAGCTGCTCTGCTTTGCGCTCTTTGCCTGTGCCTTCAACCTGCTCCTGGGCTACACCGGGCTCCTTTCCTTCGGGCATGCTGCCTTCTTCGGAGGGGCGTCCTATATCACCGGCCATCTGGTCAAAAACTGCGGGCTGACGCCGGAGCTCGGTATCCTGGCCGGCACGGCCTGCGCCGGTCTTTTGGGATATCTCATCGGCAGCCTTGCGATCCGGCGCCAAGGGATCTACTTCGCCATGGTCACCCTGGCGCTGGCCCAGATCGTCTATTTCGTCGCGCTGAAGGCGCCCTTCACCGGAGGTGAGGACGGGTTGCAGGGCATCCCCCGCGGCTTACTTTTCGGCCTGATCGATCTGAACCATCACGTAAGCGTCGGCGGCACCCCGCTTGGGCTCAACCTCTACTATTTCATCTTCGCCATGTTCTGCCTCGGTTTCTGGATAATCTACCGGACCATCGATTCGCCCTTCGGTCAGGTGCTGAAGGCGATCCGGGAGAACGAGCCGCGGGCCGTGTCGCTGGGGTACAAGGTGGAGAGATTCAAGCTCATCGCCTTTGTGATCTCCGCGGCGCTGGCCGGGATGGCAGGGTCGATGAAATCGCTGGTGTTTCAGCTGGCCTCGTTAACCGACGTCAGCTGGCACACCTCCGGAGAGGTGGTTCTGATGACGCTGTTGGGAGGGGTCGGCACGGTCACAGGCCCCCTGGCCGGGGCATTCACCGTAGTGACGCTCCAGTCTGAACTAAGTTCCGTCGGATCCTGGATCACGGTGATCATCGGGGGGATTTTTGTCGTCTGCGTGCTGGTGTTTCGTCGCGGGTTTGTCGGCGAACTGGGCCGTCTGTTGAAACGGTCCTTGTGACAAACCGGCTGCCGGTGGGCCCGGCGCGGCTCGCTTAAGGGTGCAAAGGGAGCGGGTCGGTTCCCTAGGCAGCAAATACTCGGAGGTCGGACATGATTTGCAAAAGCGTTGCCGAAGCATTGGACGGCATCCCGGACGGCGCTACCATCATGGCGGGCGGGTTCGGCCTGGTAGGGATCCCGATGAACCTGATCGTCGGGGTGCGGGAGCGCGGCGTTAGGAACCTGACCGTCATCTCGAACAACTGCGGCGTTGACGACTGGGGACTCGGCCTGTTGCTGGAAAACCGCCAGATCTCTAAGATGATCGCCTCCTACGTGGGGGAAAACAAGGAGTTCGAGCGCCAGTACCTCTCGGGCGAACTGGAGGTCGAACTGGTCCCCCAGGGGACCCTGGCGGAAAGGATCAGGGCCGGCGGGGCGGGTATTCCCGCGTTTTACACCCCGGCGGGAGTAGGCACCCCCATCGCCGAAGGACGTGAGACGCGTTTCTTCGACGGCAAGGAGTACCTTTTGGAAACCGGTCTCAGGGCCGATTTCTCCCTGGTGAAGGCCTGGCGGGGGGACGGTCTCGGCAACCTGGTGTACCGAAAGACCGCCCAGAATTTCAACCCCATGATGGCGAGCGCCGGCCGGGTCACCGTCGCCGAGGTCGAGGAGCTGGTCGAGATCGGCGCCCTGGACCCGGCCCAGGTGCATACGCCGAGCGTCTACGTGCAGCGCATCGTGGAGTGCGTCGAGCAGGAAAAACGGGTCGAGCGCCGCACCGTGCGCCGCTAGTCGGCTGCGCCGAGGTGTTCCTCGCTTGGCGATCCGGGAGAGATGGTTTGAAGTCCGGAGAGGTTTGCATAAGAAAAAGCGGCGGCATTGCCTGGCAAAAGGAGACAACCGATGGCCTGGACACGTGAAGAGATGGCGCAGCGGGCGGCGGGGGAGATCGAGGACGGCTTTTATGTGAACCTTGGCATCGGCATGCCGACCCTGGTTGCCAATTACATCCCTGCGGGGAAACAGGTGGTGCTCCAGTCGGAGAACGGCCTGCTCGGCATCGGCCCCTATCCCAGCGAGGAGGAACTGGACCCCGACCTCATCAATGCGGGCAAGGAAACCATCACCATGATCCCGGGCGCCGCGCTCTTCAACAGTGCCGAGTCCTTTGCCATGATCCGCGGCGGCCACATCGATCTGGCCATTCTGGGGGGCATGGAGGTTTCCGCCCGTGGGGACCTCGCCAACTGGGTCATTCCCGGCAAGATGGTGAAGGGGATGGGCGGGGCCATGGACCTGGTGCACGGGGCCAAGCGGGTCGTGGTCCTCATGGAGCACGTTAACAAGCAGGGAGAGCCCAAAATTCTCGAGCGCTGCACCCTGCCGCTTACCGGCAAGGGGGTGGTGCACCGCATCATTACCGACCGGGCGGTGCTGGACGTGACCCCTGACGGACTGCAACTGGTCGAGCTGGCTCCCGGCCACAGCGTCGAGGAAGTCAGGAACTGCACCGAGCCCCCCCTGACCCTGGCGGCGCAAGGAGGCACGGCATGTTGACAGGTAAAAACGCCCTGGTGACGGGTTCGACGAGCGGTATCGGTTGGGGGATTGTCCGGGCCCTTGCCGCACAGGGGTGCAACATCATGCTGAACGGTTTCGGCGACCCCGCAGCCATCGAGGCCAAGCGCAGCCGGTTGTCGGCGGAGAGCGGGGTCACGGTGGGCTATTGCAGCGCGGACCTGGCGCACCCCGGGGAGATAGCCGGACTGATTGAGACGACCGCCCGGGAGCTCGGGGGGATCGACATCCTGGTCAACAACGCAGGGATCCAGCACACGGCGACGGTCGAGGAGTTTCCCGCCGAGCGCTGGGACGCCATCATCGCCGTCAACCTCTCTTCCGCGTTTCACGCCATACAGCACGCCCTGCCGCTCATGAAGAAAAACGGCTGGGGGCGCATAATCAACACCGCTTCGGTGCATGGGCTGGTGGCCTCGGTCAACAAGGCGGCCTACGTGACGGCCAAGCACGGCCTGGTGGGGCTGACCAAGGTGGTCGCGCTGGAGACGGCCGGTACGGGAATCACGAGCAATGCCCTTTGCCCCGGCTGGGTGCGCACCGAGTTGGTCGAGCCGCAGATCGTCGCCCGTGCCGAGGCGCTGGGTGTGGATGTCGAGGAAGGTGGCCGCCACATGCTTGCCGAAAAACAGCCTTCCCGGCAGTTTGTCACCGTCGAGCAACTGGGAGGACTGGTCGTTTTCCTCTGCTCGCCCTCGGCCGATCAGATTACCGGGGCGGCGCTTCCGGTTGACGGCGGTTGGACGGCGCAGTAGGATGGGGCGAGCGAAGGATAGAGCCAGAATCTTTAGGGAGAAGGGGGAAGCCGCATGAGCCACGTCAGTATAGTGGGTGCCTATAACACGAAGTTCGGCTCCTTCGTGCAGAAAAACCGCGAGACCGGCGAGGTTGCCGATCTCAAGTCCATCTACGACCTCCTGATCGAGGCCGGAAAAGGCGCCCTGGCCGATGCCGGCATCGAGGGAAGCGAGGTGGACGGGGTCTGGGTGGGAAGCTGCGCCCCGGGACTCTTCGCCAACCAGGAGCACTTAGCCTCGCTGGCGACCGAGATCGATCCGCAGGGGCTCCGGTTCAAGTCGATGACCCGCTGCGAAGACGCCTGCGCCTCCGGTTCCGTCGCCCTCTACGATGCGCTCTACGCGGTGGAGGCCGGCCGGGCCAAGGTCGCGCTGGTCCTTGGCGTTGAGAAGATGAACCTCCTCGACACCAAGGGGGTGACCCACGCGCTGGCCACCTGCTCCTACTGGCCCGAAGAAGGCGGGCAGGCGGTCAGCTTCCCGTGCCTGTTCTCGGAGTACGCCAAGGGGTATCAGGCCCGTTACCGTTTGAGTGACGCCGACCTGCAGCGCATGCTCGCGACGGTCGCAGCCCTGGGGTATCGAAACGGCCTGGACAACCCGCTGGCGCACTTCGGCAAGGGAGGCCCAAGCGACAAGCTCGGCCTGGTAACGGCCGAGGCGATCCTGGCGCTGCCGCCCGAGAAGAACCCGATGATTGCCGCGCCGCTGCGCCTGCACGATTGTTCGCTGGTCACCGACGGAGCCGCCGCCCTGGTCATCATGCGCAGCTCCGACGCGGAAGCGGCCGGGAAAAAGGCCGTCGAGATCGCGGGCATCGGTCATGTGAACGAGCGGCTTCCGCTCTCGGCGCGCACCAACATGCACGAGTACCTGGCCGGCAAGGAAGCGGTGCGGCGCTCATTCGCCGAGGCCGGGATTTCCATCGAGGACGTCCAGCTTGCCGAGGTGCACGACTGCTTCACCATAAGCCAGCTGCTCTGCACCGAGGCGCTCGGGCTTTCCCGGGATGGCGAGGCCGGTCTCGATTACCTCGCCGGCCGGTTCACCCGCGACGATGCGCGGTGTGCGGTAAATCTGTCCGGGGGCTTGAAGGCAAAAGGGCATCCGGTCGGGGCTACCGGCGTTTCCATGCACGCGCTCCTCTATAAACAGCTGCTGGGCGAGGCGATCGGCGCGGAGTTGACCGGGAAGCGTCCTGAAATCGGCGTCACTTTCAACATCGGCGGCTCGGCGGTAACCAACTGCGTCACGGTACTCAGGAGGACCAGATAAACCGCCCGGCATGGCGGGCGCGCTTTTGCGGCGTCCAGCACGGTTATCCTCAACTATTTACCTTGGCTTGCGGGAAGCCCGGACCCGAACCTGTCGATAAACAGCACGAAATTCGCAAAAATAAAAGATTCTCCCTTCTCAGGGTTCCTATGGTACCCAAAGCTAAGTCGGAGGCAGAATCTTTTTGCGTTTTTTGTGCTTTTTTGTGGCAAAATGCCTCTGCCCGCGGCGCCCCAATTCCCGCCACTACCTTTTTCAGAAAGGCGACCATGCAAGATCAAATACAAAAGTATACCGGCAAGCTGATTGCGGACCGTTCGGCGTTTCCGCAGGGCATCGCCTTTGCGGCACAGGACGACACCCTGGTGACCTCCGGCGCGCCCGCGCTCGCCCGGCTGGCCGGTGCAACCCTGCAGCGTCTCAATGCGCTTGCTCTGGTGGCCGCCCAACCGTCGCTCCCCTTCGCCGACTTCCTGGTGGCCCGCGCGACCGCCACGGATTCGGCGATCGTCCCCCAGGACACCGAAACCCGCACCTTTTTGCACGACATCCCTTTCCTGCGTCAGAAGGATCTGCCATCCGACCCGGCGCCGGCAATCGCGCGGCTTCTGGGCAACCGCAAAGGGATCATCGTCGAGGGGGTGGGGATCGTGGCCACCGGGGCCATCACCGTCGAGCAGGCGTTCATCAACTACTCCTCCGTGTTCCATTCCACCTTCGTCAAATACCTGCAGGATGTGCTGGCCAAGGGCTTCCTCCTGCCCGGCGAGCGCGAGGCGTTCCAGGCTTTCCGCCAGCAGTGGTTGAGGCCCCTATCGGCCGCGGGGCTGGTCTTCAGGGAACCGCTTCCGGAAAAAAAGGACGAGATCCTGGCCGAGATCGAGACCGTGGGGCGCTACACCATCGAGCGGGGACTGGTGGATTCCTTCTTCGGTAACATCTCGGCGCGAGCGGCGGAGCTCATCTACATCTCCCAAACCGCCGCCAGCCTGGACGAACTGCGGGGCTGCATCGACCCGGTCCCCACCGACAACTCGTCAACCACCGGGATCACCGCGTCGAGCGAACTCCTGGCCCACCGCAAGATCTTCGAAGCCACCGGCGCGCGGGTGATCCTCCATGGGCACCCGAAGTTCTCCGTTGTCATGAGCATGCTCTGCGAGACCCGGGATTGCCCGGTTAAGGACTGCTGGAAGGACTGCCCCCATGTGCGGCTTCTGGGCGGGACCCCGGTGGTCGCGGGGGAGATCGGCGCGGGAGGGCTGGCCAAGCGGGTGCCGCCGGTCATCGGCGCTTCCGGCAGCGCGATCGTCTACGGGCACGGCGTCTTCACCCTGGGGCGGGAGGGCTTTAGCGAGGCCTTCGCCGCGCTGGTCGACGTGGAGAACTTCTGCCGGCAGGAGTACTTCAGGAGGCTGGAGCAGGCTCAGGGCCTGTAGGGTGGATTTTGGGATATGGCATGCTCAAACTCTGCTGGCCTTTCTGAGCAAAAGCTGGGAAAGGTTCTCCTTGTAAACGACGGTCCCGATAAAGACCAGATACAGGGTGCTGTTTGCGGCAAAGATCAGCACGCGGTTGTGAAAAGGCCAGGCCTTGCTGAGAAAGAATAGCGCCATGGCAAAGGCGAAGTATCCCAGAATCTTGGGGACCTCATACTCCACGTAAAAGTACTTCTGCCCCCAGAAATAGGAAAGAAGCATCATCAGAAAGTAGCAGATCAACGTCGCCCAAGCCGCGCCCGCATACCCGATCCTGGGAATCAGCACGATGTTCGCCGCGATGGTGACCAGCGCGCCAAAAGTGGTGATGTACGCGCCGTACTTGGTCATGTTGTTCAATTTGTACCAGATCGACAGGTTGAATATGACGCCGAGAAAAAGATTGGCTAGCAGCAGTATGGGGACGATGCCGATCCCCGGGTAAAATTTATCCCCGATGAAATGCTTGATAATGTCGATGTTGAGCATGATCCCCAGAAAGATCGCGAGCCCGAAGAGGATGAAATAGGTCATCACCTGGCTGTAGATCGCTCGCGAGCCCTGCTCCTTCGCGTGCGCAAAGAAAAACGGTTCGGCCGCATAGCGAAACGTCTGGATGAACAGCGTCATCAGGATCGAGACCTTGTAGTTCGCCCCGTAAATCCCAATCTGCGACATGACATAGGCGCTGGCGCTGGCTGCTTCGGCGGGAACGACGATCAGATAGCGCAACAGGATCCTGTCCAGTGTCTCGTTCACCATGCCGGCCATGCCGGCCAGCAAGAGCGGCAGGGTGTACCAGAGCATTTCGTTGAAGAGTCGCCGGTCGAAAGCGAGCCGGACCCTGACGACATCGCGGTACAGAATCAACAGCGTCACGGCGCTGGCGATCATGTTCGACAGGAAGACGTATCCGACGCCTCCTGAGGGGCGATAGAGCGCCTGTGGCAGGTCATAGCCATGTCTGACCAGGTAGGGGCAGAGTAAAAGGAAGAAGAAATTGCAAAATATGTTGATCAGGATGTTCAGGAGCTTGACGACGGCAAACTTGAGCGCCCGGTTCTGCTGCCTCAGCCTAGCAAAGGGGATGGAGACAATGGCATCCAACCCCACTATGAGGACGAAGTAAACAATGTACTCAGAATGGTTGCTGTAGTGGAGCCGGCCGGTGAAAAACGACGAGCTCAGGATCCCCACTAAGATGAATACCAGGTTCAGCACGACAACCGGAATAAGGGCGGTCGCATAGACCGTGTCTTTCTCGTGTTCGCTTTCGGAAAAGCGGAAAAAGGTGGTTTCCATGCCGAAGGTGCAGAGGATCATCAGGAAACTGGCATAGGCATACAGTTCGGTGACGATGCCATATTCCTGTGGCAGGAAGATGCGCGTGTACAGCGGAACGAGGAAGTAGTTTATCAGGCGCCCGACGATGCTGCTCAGGCCGTAAATCGCCGTCTGCCTGACAAGTTTTTTGAGGGGATTCATGGTCGTTTGTATTTCCGGGTTGGGATGGGGATGGGATCCGAGTTGCCTGCGGGTTGCCGTTTTCCATAGGGCAGGAGCCGCTTCTACTGGGTTGAAAACATAGCACCCCTGGCCTGCTGCTGTCAAAAGGTATAGAGGCGAGGTAGGACCCAGCGCGGTCGCCACCAGCCTGAACAGGAAAAGTTATCAATTTCCCAGAGCATGTGATAAATATCACCGCTTGTGGATGAATCCTGATCTGGGGTGCCGATGTCTGAAAAGAAAAACATAGCCCGCGCCGCCGGGGTCCTGGGCGCCGCCACCATGCTGTCCCGCATCATGGGCATGCTGCGCGACATGGTGGTCTCCCGCCTCTTCGGTGCCGGCCTTTCAACGGATGCCTTCTTCGCCGCTTTCCAGATCCCCAACATGCTGCGCCGCTTCTTCGCGGAGGGGGCACTCACCGCCGCCTTCGTTCCCACCTTCTCGGAGTGGTATGCCACCAAGACCAAGGAGGAGACCCAGGCGCTCGCCAACGTCTGCTTCACCGCGCTCACCCTCATCATGGCCGGCATCACGGCCGTCGGCATCGTCTTCTCGCCGCAGATCGTCGCCCTCATGTTCCCGGGGTTCGCCGCCAATCCCGGGAAACTCTCCACCACCATCCTCCTGAACCGGCTGATGTTCCCCTATATCTTCTTCGTGAGCCTGGTCGCGCTCTGCATGGGGATCCTGAACACGGTGCGCCACTTCTTCACCCCGGCCATCTCCACCGTCTTCTTGAACATCTCCATGATCCTCTGCGCGATCTTCCTGCACGACCGGTTCCAGGTCCCCATCGTCTCCCTGGCGGTCGGCGTGCTGATCGGCGGCGTGGTGCAGCTCGCCCTGCAGCTCCCGGTGCTCTACAAGAAGGGGTTCCCGATCCGCCCCAACTTCGACTTCGATAACCCTGCCCTGAAGCGGATCGCCCTCCTCATGGGGCCGTCCATCTTCGGCGTCGGGGTCTACTACCTGAACATCGCGGTCGGCTCGATCCTCGCGTCGCTGCTTCCGGAGGGAAGTGTCTCCTACCTCTACTACGCCCAGCGCCTCTTCGAGTTCCCCCAGGGGATCTTCACCGTCTCGGTAGCCCAGGCGGTACTCCCCTCCATGAGCCGCCAGGCCGCCAACGGCGACATGGATGCGCTCAAGGAGTCGCTCGGCTACGGGGTGCGGCTGACCCTCTTCATCACCGTTCCGGCCATGGTCGGGTTGATGTTCTGCGCCACGCCCATCTTCTCGCTGCTCTTCATGGGCGGGGCCTTCGACTACCCCAAGGCGGTCAACTGCGGCGTGGCGCTCATCTACTACTCGTTGGGCTTGAGCTTCGTGGCCCTGGTGCGGGTGCTGGTACCTGCCTTCTATGCGCTTAAGGACACCAAGACGCCGGTAGCCGTTGCCTTTGTCGCCTTCATCTTGAACCTCCTCTTCAGCCTTGCCCTGATGGGGCCGCTCAAGCACGGTGGCCTGGCGCTCGCCTCCTCGCTCTCGGCCCTCGGCAACATGGGACTTCTGCTCTGCCTTTTACGCAAGAAGATCGGGCGCTTCGGCGGTCGCGCCATCGCTGTCTCGGGCGTCAAGGGGATTGCCGCATCCGTCCCGATGGGCGCCGCGGTGTACTGGATACTCAAGCTCGGAGACTGGTCGCGGGTAGGGGGCAAACTCATGAAAGGAAGCGTCCTCGGTGTCGCAGTAGTCGTGGGGATCGCCATTTTCCTGGCTACGGCGCACCTGCTTGGCTGCGAGGAGGCGAGGGATGCCACGGGGATGCTCAGGAGGAAGCTCCTTCGGCACAAGGGGTGATGCTCAGGGGGTGGTCGACGGGCCGCGTTTTAACGGCTCGAAAAAACGCCGTTTTCTAATGTGTGCTGGCAGCTGGAGGGGGGGATTTCCTGTCGTTATGAACAGGATTTCCACTGTTTCGGAATTTAAATTAGGCTGCGTGAATCATATGGCAGGTAAAACCCTTAGTGGAAACCGTTTGGGGGGTAACTGCCCTGAATTATTGGATTCTTTTGCATGGATAAAAACTGGGCAGAACGCTGAAACGGTTTAAAACGCGCGGGTTTCTTCCTTTTGCCGCTCACTTTCCCACAGGTTATCCACACAAGGTGTGGATAAGATCTTGGTACCTCAAAAAGGTCAGCAAAATTAGGATTTTTCCAGCTTTTTTGCCTCCTCCCAGAGTACGTCCATCTCGGCCAAGGTGGCGGACTGCAGCGCCATGCCCCGTTCGTGCAGGCTGGTCTCTACGTGCTCGAAGCGGCGGGTGAAGCGCCGGATGGTCTTTCTCAGTGCCTCCTCCGGGTCGATGGAGAGGAAGCGCCCCAGGTTCACGATGGCGAAGAGCAGGTCACCCAGCTCGGCCTCCATCTCCTTCTGGTCGCCGGAAAGCATCGCCTCCTCGAACTCGTGCAACTCCTCCATCACCTTGGCGAACACCTGGTCCGTATGTTCCCAGTCGAAGCCGACCCGGGCCGCCTTCTCGGTGATCTTCTGCGCCTGCATCAGAGCCGGCAGCGCCGGCGGCACGCCGGAGAGCGCGGTCTTTCTTTCCGCTCCCTTCTCCCCCTTCTTGATCTTCTCCCAGTTGGCAACCTGCGCCTCGCTCGACTCGATGACCTCCTCGCCGAAGACGTGGGGGTGGCGGCGCACCAGCTTCTCGCTGATGGCGTCGAGCACCTGGTCCATGGTGAAGGCGCCCCGCTCCTCGGCGATCGCCGCGTGGAAGACCGGCTGCAGCAAGAGGTCGCCCAGTTCCTCCTTGAGGTGGGCGTCGTCCCCGGCGTCGATGGTCTCGATCACCTCATAGGCTTCCTCTAAAAGGTAGCGCTTAAGGGATTCGTGGCTCTGCTCGGCGTCCCAGGGACAGCCGCCCGGCGCGCGCAGCCGGCGCATGATCTCCATCAGCCGGTCGAAGCGGCCCTGCTCGTGAGTCGTCATGGGGAAGGTTCCTTATTAGCTTATTTGAGGGTTTCCAGGTAGTCCGCCAAGAGCTTCAGCTGGTCGGCGGGAAGCGTGTCGTAGGGGGGCATCACCGTGCCGGGGTAGGCCCGGGACGGCTCCTTGACCACGACCTCCAGGAAGTAGCGGCTGCGCTGCGCACCCACGCTCGAGAGGTCGGGACCGACCACGCCGCCGTTGCCGTGCACCCGGTGGCAGTCCCGGCACCTTTCGATGAAGACGGCCTCGCCGGTCCATCTGGCCTGGGAGCGCAGGGGGTAGCTCGGTTTCACAAGCGGCGTCTCGTCCTCCTTGCTGCAGGCCAGGGCCAGCAACAAGGGGAGCGCAAGGGCCGGAACCCGGATGATGCGAAGCAGGTTGTGTCTCATGAGTCCTCCCGAACGGCGAGGGCAGATGACTTCTAGGCGTTATTTCTTCAGGTATGCGGCGAGGAAGTCGCGCTTGTAGTCGGAAAAGCGGTCCTCCTCGATGGACTGTCTCACCTCGGCCATCATGTTCAGGTAGAAATGGACGTTGTGGATGCTGGCGAGAATCGCCGACAGCACCTCGTTGGACGAAAACAAGTGGTGCAGGTAGGCGCGCGTGAAGTTGCGGCAGGTATAGCAACTGCAGTTGGGCTCCACCGGATAGAAGTCGCGCCGGTAGTTCTTGTTGGTAAGCCGGATGCGCCCCCGGTTGGTGAACAGGGTGGCGCTGCGCGCGTAGCGGGTCGGTATCACGCAGTCGAACATGTCGATGCCGCGCTCCACGCTCTCCAGGATGTCCTCGGGAAGGCCCACCCCCATGAGATAGCGCGGCTTGTCCTCGGGAAGGTAGGGGGTCGTGTAGCCCACCACCTGTTTCAAAAGCTCGAGGCCTTCGCCCACCGAGACGCCGCCCACGGCGTACCCGGGGAAGTCCATCTTCACCAGGGCCTCGGCGCAGCGCTTCCTCAGGTCCTCGTAGACGCTCCCCTGCACGATGCCGAAGAGGAGCTGGTCCTTGCGGGTCTGGGCGTCCTTGCACTGCTTGGCCCAGCGGATGGTCTTCTCGGTGGAGCGCTCGGCATACCCCTTGTCGCAGGGGTAGGGGATGCACTCGTCGAAGTTCATGATGATGTCGGCGCCCAGCGCCTCCTGGATGGCGACCGCCTTGGCCGGGTCGAGAAAGACCTCCTCGCCGGTGTCCTCGTGCTTGAAGAAGGCGCCTTCCTCGGTGATCCGCTTGTTGGGGAGCGAGAAGACCTGGAACCCGCCGGAGTCGGTCAGGATGGGGCGGTCCCACCCCATGAACTTGTGCAGGCCGCCCGCTTTTTGCACCAGCCCCTCGCCCGGATGCAGGTGCAGGTGGTAGGTGTTGGAGAGGATGATCTGGGCGCCGGTTTCCTTCACCTGGGCCGGGGTCATTGCTTTCATGGCGGCGTGGGTCCCGACCGGCATGAAGATGGGGGTCTCGATGACGCCGTGCGGCGTGGTGACCTGGCCGCGGCGCGCCTGGGTGCTGCGGTCCTTGTGGAGCAGTTTGAAAATCATGAACCTTCCGATTGTTGCGCGTTTTTATGGTTAACTGCAGTGACTTACTTAACAGAGCGCCGGACAAAATGCAACAGTAACGCGCGAGGGCATTAGCAGAACACGGTTCGAAAATTCCCGGAAGGCTTATGTGGCCGGAGACATTAATTGTATGCTGTATACAAAAAACAGTTGCATTTTGGTATAACGGGATTTAATATGCCGCCTGAAAACCCCCATTCTATCTCGCATCCGCTTGCAGGTACTTCATCAACAATTAAAGAAGGAGAGACGAATGCAGGCATTGAGCCCATGGCGCGCACCCCCTTTCTACTGAGCGGAAGACCGTAAGTCAGCCCTTTTTCCAGGGGCAAAGCTTTCAGGGCCCATGCCCGACGGTTCCACGCGCAGACCGACACTACCCCAACTGATTCTCGAAAAAACGCAAAGGGATAAAAAACATGCGAATATTCAACAGCTCCGTGGGAAGAAAGCTCTTGATGTCGATCTCAGGCCAACTCCTGATCATCTTCGTCCTCATCCACCTGGTCGGTAACTCGACCATCTACTTCGGCTGGATCAACGCCTACGCCGAGCACCTGCACAGCATGCCGCCGGTCGTCTGGATCTTCCGCGCCGTCATGCTGGCCGTGGTCGGCGTGCACATCTGCTACGGCGTTATACTCACCCTGGAGAACAAGGCGGCCAACCCGTCCGTCTACGCGGTGAAGCGTCAGCTGAAGGCAAGTTTCGCCTCCGAGAACATGATCTGGACCGGCCTGTTGCTGGCGGCCTTCATCGTGTACCACCTGCTGCAGTTCACCATCAAGGTGACCCCCGACGTTGCCTGGACCGCCAACCAGGCGGTAGTCGACGTGTACAAGATGGTGGTGACCAGCTTCTCCAGCGGCCTTATCGTGGTGCTCTACGCGGTGGCCATGGTGATGCTGTTCCTGCACCTCTCCCACGGCATCCCGAGCTTCCTGCAGACCATGGGCTGGAACAACGATAAGACGATCCCGACCTTCGGCACCGCCGGCAAGGTGATCGCCGCGCTCCTCATGCTTGCCTACATCTCCATTCCCGCCACGATCCTGGTTGGCTTATTGAAACTTTAGGGGGTTCAAGTGATACTCGACGGAAAATGTCCGAAAGGACCGATTCAGACCTCGTGGGACAGACACCGCTTTGACATGAAGCTGGTCAACCCCGCAAACAAGCGTAAATACAAGATCCTCGTCGTTGGCACCGGCCTGGCCGGTGGCGCCGCTGCCGCATCCCTGGGCGAACTCGGCTACAACGTGGAAGCTTTCTGCTACCAGGACAGCGCACGCCGCGCCCACTCCATCGCAGCCCAGGGCGGGATCAACGCAGCCAAGAACTACCCGAACGACGGCGACAGCATCTACCGTCTTTTCTACGACACCATCAAGGGCGGCGACTTCCGTGCCCGCGAGGCAGACGTGTGGCGCCTGGCCCAGGTCTCCAACGACATCATCGACCAGTGCGTGGCGCAGGGCGTTCCCTTCGCCCGCGACTACGCAGGCTACCTGGATAACCGCTCCTTCGGCGGCGCGCAGGTCTCCCGTACCTTCTTCGCCCGCGGCCAGACCGGCCAGCAGCTCCTTTTGGGCGCCTACTCGGCCCTCTCGCGCCAGGTTAAGGCCGGCAGCGTGAAGCTCTTCGCCCGCACCGAGATGCTCGACCTCGTGGTCGTGGACGGCGAGGCCAAGGGGATCACGGTGCGCGACCTGGTAACCGGCGAGATCAGGACCCACGTCGGCGACGCCGTGGTACTTGCCACCGGCGGCTACGTGAACGTGTTCTACCTTTCGACCAACGCCATGGGGTGCTCGGTCACCGCCAACTGGCGCGCCCACAAGAAAGGCGCCTACTTCGCGAACCCCTGCTTCACCCAGATCCACCCGACCTGCATCCCGCAGTCCGGCGAGCACCAGTCCAAACTGACCCTCATGTCCGAGTCGCTCAGGAACGACGGCCGCTGCTGGGCTCCCAAGAAGAAGGGCGACAACCGTCCCCCCAACGAGATCCCCGAAGAGGACCGCGACTACTACCTGGAGCGCAAGTACCCCTCCTACGGCAACCTGGCACCCCGTGACATCGCCTCGCGCGCCGCGAAAGAGCAGTGCGACGACGGGCGCGGCGTGGGACCGGGCGGACGCGGCGTCAACCTCGACTTCGCGGACTCCATCAAGCGCCTTGGCGAGGACACCATCCGCGAGCGCTACGGCAACCTCTTCGAGATGTACGAGAAGATCACCGATGAGAACGCCTACAAGGTTCCGATGCGCATGTACCCGGCTCCCCACTACGCCATGGGAGGTCTCTGGGTCGACTACAACTGCGAAAGCAACGTACCGGGCCTCTTCGTCCTGGGCGAGGCCAACTTCTCCGTGCACGGCGCAAACCGCCTGGGCGCCTCCGCCCTGATGCAGGGCCTGGCCGACGGCTACTACGTCATCCCCTACACCATCGCGAACTACCTCGCCAAGATCAAGCCCGGGGCCGTCAAGGCGGACCACCCCGAGTGCAAGAAGTCGATCGAGGACGTCAACGCCTCCACCAACAAGCTGCTTGCCATCAACGGCAAGAAGACGGTCTCCGAGTTCCACCGCGAACTGGGCAGGATCATGTGGGAGAACGTCGGGATGGCCAGGAGCGAAGAGAGCCTGAAGGAAGCCATCAAGAAGATCCCTGCGCTGCGCGAGGAGTTCTATCAGAACGTGAAGGTGACCGGTTCCGGCGCCGAGCTGAACCAGCAGCTGGAGAACGCCGGCCGCGTCGCGGACTTCCTTGAGTTCGGCGAGCTCTTGGCGAAGGATGCACTGCACAGAAACGAGTCCTGCGGCGGCCACTTCCGCGTCGAGCACCAGATGCCGGACGGCGAGGCCAAGCGTAACGACGAGGATTACTGCTACGTTGCCGCCTGGGAGTTCAAAGGCGAGAACAAGGAGCCGGAACTGCACAAGGAGCCGTTGACGTTCGACAACGTCCATCTGGCGGTAAGGAGCTATAAATAATGAGCGGACACAGCGCAAACACCATGAACCTGACACTGCACGTCTGGCGCCAGAAAGGGCCCAATGCGCCGGGTAAGCTTGAGCAGTACGACGCGAAAGACGTGAGCCCCGATCAGTCCTTTCTTGAAATGCTCGACGATGTGAACGAGCGGCTCATCAAAGAGGGGAAGGACCCGATCGCGTTCGACCACGACTGCCGCGAGGGGATCTGCGGCATGTGCTCGGCGGTTGTAAACGGCGTGCCCCACGGCGGCCAGGTGCGCACCACCGCCTGCCAGCTGCACATGAGGAAATTCAAGAACGGCGACGCCATCTACATCGAGCCCTGGCGTGCCGTTGCCTTCCCGATCGTTAGGGACCTGATCGTGGACAGAAGCGCCATGGAGCGCATCATCCAGGCCGGCGGTTACACCTCCTGCCACACCGGCGGTATCGCGGACGGCAATGCCATCCTGGTGCCGAAGCCGGTTGCGGATTACGCCATGGACGCCGCCGAGTGCATCGGCTGCGGAGCCTGCATCGCCGCCTGCCCGAACGGCTCGGCCATGCTCTTCACCTCCGCAAAGGTGGCCCAGTTGGCCGCGCTGCCGCAGGGCCAGGCGGAGGCCGCCGAGCGCGTCTGCGCCATGACCGATGCGATGCAGGAAAACGGCTTCGGCAACTGCTCGAACCACTACGAGTGCCAGGCTGCCTGCCCGAA
>Ga0079306_1000883_pt1 | contig 23209 bp, 18 predicted proteins | sample Methanotroph_Enr_FD_79181 | JGI IMG/M metagenome (GOLD analysis project Ga0079306, IMG submission 79181) | Enriched soil microbial communities from Old Woman Creek wetland in Ohio, USA - Methanotroph_Enrichment_5 | ecosystem: Environmental > Terrestrial > Soil > Wetlands | place: USA: Ohio...
ACCTCGCACGGAACCCTCAAAGGCTTCCTATCTTCTATCCGGTTTTCAAAGACGCCCCCAGAACCCCGCCACTGCTTCCTCTGGCCCCGTCCCGGCTCCCCGCAGCCTCAACTGCGCAGGACATTCAGATTAGCACAGGCCAGGTTCGACGCAAGCGGAAATTTTCGGAGGGCCGCACGGCGACTGCATCTACAACCAGCACTCTCTGGAACCCTCTTCATTCCTGCTCTTTCGAAGCCATCTCCGCGAGTGCGGCCCATCGACTCGGTCTGCCCAGTCCCGGGCGGGTTCATGATGGAGTCACTCTGTCCCATCTGGAGGCGCCATGACCCCCATCCGCAAGGCCGTCATTCCCGTCGCGGGTCTCGGGACGCGCTTCCTCCCGGCCACCAAGGCCCAGCCCAAGGAGATGCTGCCCCTGGTGGACAAGCCGGTCATCCAGCACGTGGTGGAGGAGGCCATCCGCGCAGGCGTCGAGCATCTGGTGCTGGTGACGGGGCGGGGCAAGCAGGCCATTGAGAATCATTTCGACGTGGCCTACGAGTTGGAGGACACGCTCCGGCGGCGCGGCAGGCAGGACGACCTCGACCAGGTGCAGGGCATCACCCACTTGGCCCAGTTCGCCTACGTGCGCCAGGGTGAGCCGCTCGGCCTCGGCCATGCCGTGCTCTGCGCACGCCACGCCATCGGCAACGAGCCCTTCGCACTCCTCCTGGGTGACGATGTCTTCGACGAGCGCGAGTCGGCGCTGGAGTCGCTCATCGCCGCCTTCCACGCCACGGGGAAGTCCGTGGTTGGGGTGCAGGAAGTCCCCGAGGACCACGTTTCCCGGTATGGCATCGTGAATGCCCCTTCCGGCCATGGCCCCGCCTGGGATGTGACAGCGATTGTCGAGAAGCCCAAGCCCTCCGAGGCCCCCAGCCGATGGGCCGTCGTCGGCCGGTACGTCCTGAATCCGGGCATCTTCGAAGACCTTGCCGCGCTGGAGCCGGGCGTCGGCGGCGAGTACCAGCTCACCGACGCCCTCGCCATCCTTGCCCGCAGGGGAGAGCTCGTGGCCGCGCCCATCCCGGCCAAGCGCTACGACACGGGCAACAAGCTCGACTACCTGAAGGCCAATGTCGAATTCGCCCTCATGCGGGAGGACCTCCGGGAGGAGTTCACCGCCTACCTGAAGGGGCTGGTCGGCACCCTCTAGCGCCGGAGCCGCAAAGCGTTCAGGACCACCGTGAGCGAACTCAGGCCCATGGCCAGGCCCGCGAGCATGGGGCCGCCGAACCGCTCCAGCTGCCCGAAGGCGGCCAGGGGGACCAGGACCAGGTTGTAGCCGAAGGCCCACCCCAGGTTCTGCCGGATGATCCGCCCCGTCCGGTCCGCCAGCCGCCGCGCCTCGAGGACGGGTTCGAGCCCCGCCCGCAGCAGCACCAGGGGGGCTGCGGCCATGGCCGCGCCGGTGCCCTGCTGGCCCGCGCCCGACCCCATGGCGATCCCGCAGTCGGCCTGGGCCAGGGCAGGCGCGTCGTTCACGCCGTCGCCCACGAAGCCCACCACCGCGCCTGCGGCCTGAAGGGCCTTGATGCGCTCCAGCTTCTCCTCGGGTCGCAGTCCCGCCGCCACAGAGTCGATGCCCGCCGCCCGGGCCATGGCGCGCCCGGGCCCCTCGCGGTCGCCGGTGAAGAGGTGAAGCCGAAGCCCCTGGCCGTGCAATTTCTCCACCACGCCCCGGGCCTCGGGACGCAGCCGGTCACCGAGGATGAAGACTCCCCGCAGCCCCTCCGGTCCGGCCAGACCCACGGCCGTGCCATCCCCCTCCTCCACAGGGAAGGCCGTCTCCAGGAAGGCGGGACTTCCCAGGCGGTAGGCCACACCAGACACCACCCCGCTGATGCCGCCGCCAGGGTGAGCCCTGAACCCTTCGACCGGCGCCGGTTCGCCGGCATAGGCCGCCACCAGCCCCCGGGCAATGGGGTGTTCGGAGTCCCGTTCCAGGCTTGCGGCCGTGCGGAGCAGGTCCCCTTCCTCGGCTCCTGAAAGTGCATGGATCGTGAGGAGGCGCGGACGGCCTTCCGTGAGGGTCCCCGTCTTGTCGAAAGCCAGGTCCGTGGCCTTCCCCAAGGCCTCCAGAGCCGCGGCGTCGCGCACGAGGACGCCCCTTCGTGCCGCCGCTCCCAGGCCGACCATGACGGCCACCGGCGTCGCCAGCCCGAGGGCGCAGGGGCAGGCGATGACCAGGAGCGTCACCGCGGGCCGCCAAGCCAGGCTCAGGCTCCCCTGCGTCCACCACCAGCCCGCCAACGTGAGGACCGCCAGGACGAGGATCGTGGGCACGAACACCGCGCTGATGCGATCGGCCAGATCCTGTGCCGGTGCCTTGGAGCCCTGAGCCTGGGCCACCAGCTGGGCCATCCGGGCCAGCTGGGTCTCAGCCCCGAGGGCGAGGACCTCCATCTCCAAGGCGGCTCCGTGGACCACCGTCCCCGCCACCAGGGGATCGCCCGTGGTCCTGGGCACGGGCAGGGGCTCGCCCGTAAGCATGGATTCGTCCACCTCGGCCTGACCGGCTGTCACTCGCCCGTCGGCCGGAACCGCATGCCCTGGCAGGATCTTCACCCGATCCTTCCGCTGCAGGTCGCTCACGGGGACTTCTGTCACCGACCCGTCCCCTTCCAACCGCAGGGCCGTGGGCGGTGCCAGGGAGAGCAGTTCCTTCAGGGCATCCGTGGCCCTGGACTTGGCCCGCGCCTCCAGGTACTTCCCCGTGAGGAGGAAGGCCACCAAGGCGGAGGCTGTCTCGAAACTCAGGTGGTGGGCGCCCCGCAGCCACTCGGCCACAGCGAACGTCCAGGCAACCCCAGAGCCCAGGGCGATGAGCGAGTCCATGGACGCCTGCCCGTGCACCGCCTGCCGCGCGGCCCGCCGGAAGAACCCCGCCCCCGCCCAGAACACCACGGGGGCCGACAGCAGGACCTGGAGCCAGCCGGGAAGATGGATCCCGAGCCCGGGCACCATGCCCAGGAGCAGAGGCGCGGTGAGCGTCAGGGCCATGATCATCCGCCGGCGGGCGGGGGCAGGATCCTCCGTCAAGCCCTGGACGGACTCCTCCCGGCTGGGTAGACCCAGCTGGTACCCCGCATCGGCCACCTGACCGGCCAACGCCTCGTAGGAAGCTCCGCCTTCCACCGTGGCCATGGACGTGGCCAGGTTCACCACCGCCGAGGTGACCCCGGGCGTGGTGCGGAGCGCCTTCTCCACATGGCGCACGCAGCTGGCGCACGTCATGCCGTCCACGGTGTAGATCTGGGTGGCCATGCCGATCCTTCCGGGGTTCAGTGCCCGCGCCCCAACGGACTCAGCCCCTGGGGACCATCTCGTAGCCGGCCTCGGCCACCTGGGCGGCCAGGACCTCGGCGCTGGCCGTGCCCTCCACCGTCGCGCTGGCGCTGGCCAGATCCACGGCCACGGTCGTGACGCCCGGCGTGGCCTTCAAGGCCTTTTCGACGTGGCGGACACAGCCGCCGCAGGTCATGCCCTTCACGGTAAAGATCTGGGTGCTCATGGGTACCTCCGATGATGTCTGGGAATCAGGCCCGGGCCAAGGCCGGGAGACGCTCGGCCTGGGCCAGGAGGATCTCCATCAGGTTGCAGCCCAACTCACTGCTGACGCCATCGGGCGTACCAAGCGTGATACGGAGCACCTCCACCAGCAGCTGGATCTCGCTCAGCTTGGCCTCCAGTACCGTGAGCTTCTCGCCCAGGGCCTGACGGACATGCTGGCAAGGCACCGTATCCTGCCGGAGCGCCCTCAGGAGATGCTCGACCTCCTCCAGGGAGAATCCGGCGGCCTGGGCGGCCCGCAGCATGCGAACCCAGTGGATGGCCTCGGGGGGGAAGAGGCGGTAGCCCTTCGGGGAGCGGGGGAGTTCCCCGAACACGCCCGTATCGGCGTAGAACCGGAGGTTCCTCGCGGAGATGCCCGTGAGCTTGGCCAGCTGGCCGATCTTCAGCAGGCGGACCGGGCGAAGGTTCGGAACTTCCAGGACGGCGGGCATGAGGGACCTCCCTGTGCGTAGAGTCCCAGCATAAGTTTCCAGTTACATGAAAGGTCAAGGACCCACATCACAACTTGGTTATATGGCCCTGAGTCGATCGATGGCCAGATGAAGCAGGGTCACGGCCGCAGGGGTGATTCCCGGAATCCGGCTGGCCTGGCCCAGGGTTTCAGGGCGGTGCAACCGGAGTTTCTCCCGCACTTCCGTGGAAAGACCGGGCAGGTGCTCCACCCGGGCGTCCGCAGGGATGCGCACGTGATCCCAGGCGCGCAGCCCCTCCAGCAGGCGGGCTTCCCGTTCCCGGTAGCCTGCGTAGCGGAGGTCGAAGAGGAGGAGGTCCCGCTCCAGGGCCGGATCCCAGCCGGCCTGGGGGGCCTCCCAGCCTTCCAGCCGGCCCAGGCAGACATCGGCATCCTTGGCAGTCAACTGCTGCCGTCGCAGGAGATCAGCCAGGGACATACCCGCCTCCAACCGGAGACCCGCCCCGGCGGCCACGGGGCCGAAGGCGCTGGTCCGCGTCACCCACCCCGCCTCGCACTGGATCCGGACCCGGTCCCGGCGCTCGAGCTTGGCCTCCACCTGGGCCCGTTCGGCAGGGGTCAGGGCCCCCACCTCCCGCGCGACGTCCAGCAGGCGGGCGTCCGCCAGGTCGCAGGCCAGCCCCAGCCGGTGCTCGGCGCGGGCCGTGAGCATGCGGTAGGGCTCGTCGGTGCCCTTGGTCACCAGGTCATCCACCATCACGCCCAGGTAGGCCTGATCCCGGCCCAGCACGACCGGTTCCTGCCCCCGGAGCCAGCGAACGGCGTTGATCCCCGCGAGGAGCCCCTGGCCGGCGGCCTCCTCATAGCCCGTGGTGCCGTTGATCTGGCCCGCGAACCACAGGCCTTCGATCCCCCCCACGGAAAGATCACGGTCCAATTGCAGGGGGTCAAAGCTGTCGTACTCGATGGCGTACCCGGGCCGCACGATCTCCGCCTGCTCGAAGCCGGGAAGGCTGCGGACCATGCGGGTCTGCACTTCCGGCGGCATGGAGGTGGACAGGCCGGCCAGGTAGATCTCCTCCGTCTCCAGGCTCTCCGGCTCCACGAAGATCTGGTGGTGCCCCTTGTCCGGGAACTTCACGAACTTGTCCTCGATGGAGGGGCAGTAGCGGGGCCCGATCCCCTCGATATGCCCTCCATAAAGACTCGAACGACCGAGGTTCTCCCGGACAATGGCCTCGGTCTCCGCCGTGGTGTGCACGATGTGGCAGGGGACCTGGGGCTGGGGGATGCCTGGGCTGAAGAAGCTGAAGGGTCGGGGGGGGTCATCCCCGGGCTGGACCAGGAGCCGCGCGAAGTCGATGGAGGCCCGGGCCAGACGGGGGCTGGTGCCCGTCTTCAGACGGCGGTTCCGGAGACCCAGGGCCTTCAGCTGCTCCGCCAGATGGGTGCTGGCAGGTTCGCCCGCCCGGCCGGCCTCCAGCCTTCGTTCACCGATGAGGATCCGGCCATTCAGGAAGGTCCCGCTGGTCACCACCACGGCATCGCAGGACAGGACCGAACCATCCAGCAGTTCCACCCCCCGCAGACCCCTGGTGCCCGTCTCCCAGACCAGGGCCGTGGCCGTCCCCTGCCGGAGCCTCAGGTGGGGGCTCGTCTCCAGCAGGCGCCGAGCCGCGATGCGGTACTTCACCTTGTCCGCCTGGGCGCGGGGACCGCGGACGGCCAAGCCCCGGCTCTCGTTCAGGATCCGGAAGTGGATCCCGGTGGCATCGATGAGGCGCCCCATGGCGCCCCCCAGGGCATCCAGCTCGCGGACCATGTGGCCCTTGCCCACCCCGCCGATGCTGGGGTTGCAGCTCATCTGGCCGATCTGGTCCAGGTTCATGGTGAGCAGGGTCGTGGACAGGCCCATGCGGGCCGCGATGTGGGCCGCCTCGATCCCGGCATGACCGCCGCCGATCACGACCAGATGCTTCATCAAGACTCCGACCTTTCTGCTCCGAACCCTGGAATCGAGGCCTCCCTCCTATTGGGGGCGACATTCAGTCGCCCCCTCCCGCGTTCCGCTCTGCGGAGCCGCGGAGTCGGGACGATGCCCGCATGGCCTCCGCCGATCACGACCAGGTGCTTCACGGACCCTCCAGAGCTAGCCAGGATACCCGGGGCCGATTTGCCCGGCGCGGCACCCAGGGAGGCCCCATCCTTGGTATCCGGAAGACTGTGAGAGACTTTTCCCATGCGACCCCGCCTCAGCCCCGAAGAACGCCGAGCCCGCCGGATCCGGGCCGTCCGGCGATCCATGTTCGTCCTGCCTTCCAGCATCACGATGGCCTCGGTCTTCTGCGGCTTTTCCAGCGTGGTCATGTCCCTCAATGCCGCAGGAGCCACGCCGGAGCGGTTCTTCCTCTGGGCCGCGGGCCTGCTGGTGCTGGCAGGGGTCTTCGACGGGCTGGACGGCCGGGTGGCCCGGGCCACCAACACCGCCACGGAATTCGGTGTCCAGTTGGACAGCCTGGCCGACGTGGTGAGCTTCGGCATGGCGCCGGCCATCCTGGCCTACCGTTACGGCTTCTTCCAGATGGGCATCCACGACTCTCACATCCGGGCCGCGGGCTGGGCCGCCTGCTTCGTATTCACGGCCTGCGGGGCCCTGCGGCTGGCTCGCTTCAACGTCCAGGTGGGAAGGACCGACCCCCGCTACTTCGTGGGCCTGCCCATCCCGGCCGGGGCGGCCGCCGTGGCAGCCGTGATCATCTGGCACCCCACGCCCCCGGACTCGGCCCTCCACGCCTACCTGTTCGCGGCCGAACTCTTCCTCGTGGGCCTGCTGATGGTGTCCACCCTCCGATTCCCCAGCTTCAAGAAGCGCGCGGGGAGCCCGCGGGCCGCCATGGTCACCAGTCTCGCCATCGTCCTGCTCTTCGCCCTGATGATCCTGCTCCAGCAGCGCTTCTTCGTGGGCTTCTTCGCCGTCTACATCCTGCTGGGGCTCCTGCTCAACCTGGCCTGGATGCTCGGCTGGAGGGGCGTCCTCCCCCCCCATGATGGGGCCGAGGAGATGGAACCCGTCGCCCACTGATCCAGGAAGGGGATCAGAGCGAGGTCGCTCCGGACGGGACGGCCACGCCGGCCACGCTGGCCACCTTGCTGTTGGCCATCAGTTTGCCGCCCGTGCCGGGGCCGATGCCCAGGGCCGCGCCCTGCTTCACGCCGGCCTCGGTGGTGGCGGCGGTCGGGATCTTGATGGCCGCCATGCGCTGGATGAGGAAGCTGGCCGCGGAGGAGCCGTCACCGGCCACATGGTCGCCCGCCAGGAGGATGATGGCCTCCGGCTTGTGGGAACTCAGGGTCCCGATGGCCTTGCCCATGTCCTGGGGCCCCTTCACGTCCACCACCAGCACCTTCATGCCGGAGGCCGCGGAGGTGAGCGAGTTCAGGGCCGCCCGGCTGGCGGACGCGTCGCAGACCACGGCCACGCTCGACCGCTCCGGCCAGGCCTTCCGCATGGCCCCGAGCAGGGCGTCGTAATCGCCGGCCGATAGCAGCGTCGACGCCAGCATCGCCAGGGTCAGGGCAGCAGAACGGGACTTGGACATGAGCGCCTCCACGGTCCCTTTATCGGCAGTTCCCCGCCGGATCTGGAGGTGTGTTGATTGCGACTCTTTTTTCCGATCAGCTCAGGATGCCTGCGATGCAGGCGCTGAGGAAGTTCGCCAGGGTCCCCGCCAGCATGGCCCGCACCCCCAGCCGGGCCAGGTCGCCACGGCGTTCGGGGGCCAGGGCGCCGATGCCGCCGACCTGGATGGCGATGCTGCTGAAGTTCGCGAAGCCGCACAGGGCGAAGGTGGAGATGAGCTTGGCCTTCGCCGAGAGGGTGGTCATCTGGCCCAGGTCCAGGAAGGCGACGAACTCGTTCACGACCATGCGCTTGCCCAGCAGGCCGCCCACCTGGCCCGCCTCGGACCAGGGCACGCCCATCAGGAAGGCCGGGACCTTGAAGACCCACCCCAGCACCCACTCCAGGCTGAAGCCGGGATGAATGGCCTGCATCAAGCCGTTGATGAGGAAGATGAGGGCGATGAAGGCGATGAGCATCACGGCCACGTTGAAGGCCAGCTGCCCGCCCTCGAAGGCCCCCCGGGCGGCGGCATCGAGGACGTTGGCATCGTGGTTGGGGATGTCCACCTTGACCTCGCCGCTGGTCTCGGGGATCTCGGTCTCCGGCTCCAGGATCTTGGCCATCATCACGGCCCCGGGGGCGGTCATGATCACGGCCGTGAGCAGGTGGACGATGTCCACGTGGGCCACCTGCACGTAGGCCACCATGATGCTGCCGGAGACATGGGCCATGCCCGCGGTCATGACCACCATCAGCTCGCTCCGAGTCATGCGGGCCAGGAAGGGCCGAATGGTCAGGGGCGCCTCGGTCTGCCCCATGAGGATGCTGGCGGCCACGTTCACGCTCTCCGCGCCGGAGACCTTGAGGAACCGGCCCATGGCCCGGGCCGCGGCACCCACCACCCATTGCATCACGCCCAGGTAGTAGAGGACGGCGAAGATGCTGGCCACGAAGATGATGGTGGGCAGCACGGCGAAGGCGAAGACCATCCCCACCTTCCCGCCGGGACCGTCGGACAGCGAGCCGAACACGAAGCTGGCACCCGCATGGGCGTAGTCCATCAGGTGCTGCACCACCACCCGCATCCGGTCGAAGGTGGAGCCCACCAGGTTGCCCCGGAGGAGACCCAGGACGATGACGGCGAAGAGCGACCAGTTCAGGGGCCGGCTCTCGAAGGCGGCGAAGCGGCGGAGAACGGCGGGCAGGAACATCAGCGCGAGTACCAGCCAGCCCGTCCCCGGGGGGAAGGGAATGAAGCCCAGCAGGGTCGAGAGGGCCGTCCCCTTCAGGACCACCACCGCGAAGATCCACTGGAGGCCCAGGCCCCAGGCCACGGTCCGCCAGTGGATGGCGCTCCGCTTGTGCGACAACGCCCAAGCCAGGGCCATGAAGGCCCCGATGCCCAGAAGGCCCACGTACCGTCCCATCTCGGCTCCTACAGCTGCTCGTCCAGGGCCGTGACGGCCTGCTCCATGTAGAACCGCGCCCGGCCCAGAAGGCCCTCGCGCTGCATCACGAGCACCAGGGTGCAGTGCTCATTGGCGCCCATCATCAGGATCCAGTGCTGGTCCGTGGCGAAGGCCACCTGCTTGATCTCGCCCCGGTCGAACTCCTCCACCGCCTGCTGCAGGTGCCGCTTCACCACGTGCTGGTAGGCGCCCAGGAGCTGGAGGGCTTCATTGGAGACCTGGATGGTCCGCGAGCAGATCGGATCCCCGTCGCGGTCGTTGAACGTGGCGGCCAGGGCCTCGGGGACCCGTTCGATCAATTGATCCAGGATCTGCTGGAACATAGGGGGAACTCCAGGGGGATCTGACCCCAGCATGACCGGTCTAGATTCCTCGCGCCACTTGCAGGGCCCACACGCCCAGGAGGAGGCCCCCCGCCAGGAGGCGGAGCGCCAGGGAATCGGGAAGCGGCGGGTAGGGCCGCCCCCTCCAGGCCCGGCGGAGGTCCCACAGACCGAGCAGGGGCAGAAGGGCCAGGGCCACCACCGCCCCCGGATGCCAGTGGAAGGCCTCGCCCCACTTCGCCTCGCCCAGCGCGAGGATGCACCGCGTGAGCCCGCAGGTGGCGCAGGGAAGGCCCGTGAGCGTCTTGAACGGGCAGGCCGGAAGGGCCGGCAGCCAGGGCGCCACGAGGCCCAGGATCCGAATCCCCACGGCCAGGCCCAGGGCCACCAGGGCGAACCAGGGCACCCGCCTCATGCGGGCCTCCCCACCAGCGCTGCGAAGGCCGCCAGAAGGCCGAGGGCGCAGAGTCCGACTAGGACCGCGTGGAGCACGGTGGCCGCCACGCCCTTCCAGGTCGGGCATCCGTGGAAGGCCGCCATCGAGAACCCGCGGAAGACCCACAGATAGGCGTCCAGCAGGGCCAGGGGAAGACCCAGGGCCACCCCGGCCACCGGGATGAACCCCAGGAGCGCGGCCACCGTCCCCAGGGCCGCGATGCGCAGGGCCTGGGCCTCGGCCACGAGGCTGGCCCGGAAACCCCGGCGTTCCTTCAGCCCTCCCAGCAGCCAGAGGCAGGTGTGGTCCCAGACGGCGTGATGGAGCCAGGCCCCGAGCACGCCCACAGGCACGAGGACGAGCAGCCAGAGACCGATGTGGACGAGGGACGGCGGCGCGGGCAGCTGTCTCAGCAGGTCCTGGAGCCCCTCCGGATCCAGGCCTGCAGGCAGGACCACACCCGTCCAGGCGGGGAGCCACCCGGCCCGGAGGGCCTGGTAGACCCGCAGGGCCGACCAGGCCGACAGGCCCGCGTGGGCATAGGCCGCCGGCAGCCACCAGGCCAGCATCCGGCGGATGGATGGCCCGAGGGTCGGCGCCTCGCTCGCTGTCTCGCGGAATCCCTCCGCCGGCCGAAGAATCACCCTAAGAGCCTGGCGGAGCGGCCCCATCACTTCCTCAGGAAGAGGGTCTCGAACTCGCGGAGGGCCACCGGATCCCCGTCCTTCTTGAGGGGGCCGTAGAAGTCCATGGGGTTCAGATCGGCGAACTCGCCAAAGGTGGCCACGTTCCCGTTGATGTAGGCGATGAATTCGTCCTGGCGGCCCTTGATGTAGCCGCGGAAGGGCCGGGCGACGAAGCCCAGGAGAGCCGAGTCCAGGGCCGTCCAGGTCTGGAGATCGCTCTCGAACCCGTCCTTCCCCTCCCAGTAGCGGTAGGAGGTCAGCATGCGCGCCCCCACGGCGAAGGGGGTCTTGAGACGGCCCTTCTCGGCCCGGCCCTCCACCAGGTACACCCGGTGCCCCGGCCGCCGGTAGACCAGGCGGAGGGTACCCCGGAGCCCCTTCGCATCGTCGATGCTCCAGGCCCCGTCCGGATGGATGAAGGCATGGAAGGCGGGCACGAACTGGCACTGGCGCCACATGGCGGCTGCCACGCGCGGGTGGTCGAAGAGCTTCTCCATGGTGGCCACCCGGACATGCTTGGGTGGCGTCCGAGTCTCGAAGACGAAGTCCGCCTGCTTCACGATCTCCCGGGCCTCCGCACGGGCATCGGGGGGGAGGCGGTCCAGGAAGGACAGGTCCTGGGCACCCGCCCCGGTGGCCAGAAGGACAAGGGTCGCAAAAATCACGGCTCGCATCTGGAAACGCTACCATCCCTCGGGTCGTCGTGGTTCTTGACTCGGGTGACCTCCGGACCGATGGGGAACAGGATGGCCATTCCGGTCCGACACACCCCCCTGACGACCCTCGACGAGCTCCGCTCGCTGCTGGGCGCCCATGCCGAGGGCGACACCGCCTTCCAGGTGAAGTTCCACCAACTGCTCCAGGTGCTGCGGCAGCAGGCGCTGCCCGAGCTGGGGGCCCGCCTCGTCAATCCCACCTCCTCCGTGGGGCTCAGGCGCAGCATCTACGGTGCCACGGCCAAGTTCGACTGGCCCGAATGGGTCCCCCATCTGCTGAGGGGCCTCCAGCAGGAGCTGGAGCTCGGCGTCTTCGACGAGGGCTGCGCGGCCCTGGGTCGCCTCGAGCTTCGCTCGGCCCGGGAGGCCCTCCTCCGGTTGGCCACGCTCCGGGCCGATGCGGATCGCCAGCTCATCCTGAAGCGCGAGCTGTCCGCCATGGAACCCCAGCAGCCCCTCTCCTTCTACCTGGGACGCCTGCTGGAGGGCCAGGGCAATGCCCGGCTGGCCCACCAGGGTGCCCGCTGCCTGGCGGCCATGGCCGAGCCCCCGGACCTGCCGGCCCTCCTCGAGGCCCTTCCCGGGGCCGATCCCCTGGCCCACCGACTGTTGCTGCGAGCCATCGCCGAACTCCCCGGAGGGGAGGCCGCCGAGGCCCTCCTGGACCTGTTCCGGGAGACCCTCCAGACCCTGCAGGACCTCGACCTGCTGGAGTCCCTCGTGATCCGGATCCAGGCGGTTCCCCGCACCACCGCCCGGGCCGAGCTGGCCGAGGCCCTCTCGGCTCGTCTTGCCTCCCGGGCAGCCCCCGAAATCGAGGCCCTCCGGCAGGCCCTCGAGGCCGGGGAATCCGCCGACCCCACCCGGCCCATGGAACGGCTCCGCCCCCTCGCCCATGGCCCCTACGAAAGCTTCCTGGCCGAGGCCCTCACCATCCTCCTCGAAGGGAAGGTGGCCCGGTTCAACGCCATGCTCACAGAGGCCCAGGAAAGCGCCGCCCGCCGGAAGGCCCTGCTCGCCGGCACCCTCAATCAGCTCTGCGAAGCCCTGATCCGCCAGGCCTCTGCGGGACATCTCCCCCACGATCGGGCGTTCCCGGTGCTCCGGAGCGCCTTCGAGGGCTACCCGCACAGCGAGGGCCTGGACCACGCCTTCTGCCACCTCGTCCGCCCCGCGGACAGGGAGGCCCTGGACCTGATTTCGAGGATCCCTGACACCCGGCGGCGCTCCCGCTGCCTGGAAGCCCTCGGCGCCCGAGAGGAAGACGGATTCATGCCCTTCTTCCTGAGGGCGATGCAGGATCCCATTGTGGACGTGGGCCAGCGGGCCATCCACCACCTCGGCAAGCTGCCCTCCAGCTATCCGGCCGTGCTGGCCCTCCTGGAATCGGGCCAGCCCGACCAGATCCGCACTGCCCTGCGGGTCTTCGGCGAGAACGCCTCGCGGGCGGCGGCCGAGCCGATCATGGCCATCCTGCGTTCGGACGTCCGGGACGACCTTCTGGTCGAGGCCGTGGAGGCCCTGGCCTTCATCCGGCACCCGGGATCGGCCCCCCTCCTCCTCGAGCTGCTCCATGACGGGAAACCCGCCCGTCTCCAGGAGGCCCTGGTGGAGGCCCTGGCACTCATCGGAACTCCCGAGGCGGGACTGGGTCTCCTGCACAGGGCCGCCAACCTCAAACTGCCGCAGGTGCTCATCGTGGCCCTGGAGGGGGCCATGGAGGCCTTCCCGGGTTTCGATCGCTCCTTCCCGTCGGAGGAGGTCCCGGCCCTCGAACAGCTCATCACCCGCTGTTGCGACGACCGCGAGGGCGAAGGTCAGCGGCTCCGCGCCATCCTCGCCAGCCAAAACCTCTACTGCTTCGACCAGGAGCTCTATTCCCGCCTGAAGGACCGCTTCTCGGACTTCCTGTTCGACCTGCGCACGAAGGGGGGCTGGGATCGCGAGACCAACGACCAGGTGGCCGCCGTGCTGAAGGAGCTGGGCCGCCGGAGTGCCAGCCTCGGTCATATCGCCACGAAGGAGGAGCAGGTCCGGCAGCTCCTGCAGGCCGTGCCCCCGGCCGGCTCCGCCCGGGTCGACGGCCTTCTGGCCCTGCGGGAGGCCCTCCAGGATCCCGAATTCATCCTGCGGGGGGAATTCGCGGCGGAGATCGCGGCCTTCGTCGTGAAGGAATTCGGCCGAAAGGGCCAGGAATGGCGGGAGCTGGCCCGCCTCTGCGAAATCGGCGGACTGACCCGGCAGGCCACGCTCACAGACCTGATCCGGGACCAGTACATCCAGGCCCAGGGCCTTGGCCTCCGGAGCGCGGCGCGGGAGGCCCTGCTTGCCCTGGGCGTCGACGAGGCGGACCTGTCCCGCCGGCCCCGGATCCAGACCATCCTGCTCATCGAGCCCAGCGCCTTCTTCCGGAAGCGGTTGCTGACCGCCCTCCAGGACCGCTGGCAGGTCCGCGAGGCCGGCACCCGGGCCGAGGCGGGCGCCCTGCTGGCCGAGCAGCCCGTCGACCTCCTCATCTCCGAGCAGGTGGAGGGCGGCGGCGACCTGCGCCCCTGGCTCAAGATCCAGTGCGAGGCCCGGCGCTGCCGCTGGGTGCTGCTGTCCACGGCCTCCCGGGATCCCGCGCCCGAGGGAAGCGGGGGCTGGCTGCTCGGCATCCTCCACAAGCCCTTCACGCCCGAGCAGCTGCTGAAGGCCCTGGAACCGTGAAGACCCCTGCGTGGTTATGATTTCCTCCTGATCCGAGGCCTTCATGTCTGCTGCGTTCCCCTGGCTCCGACCCACGGCCGCGCTCCTCCTGTGCGCCCTGCCCGCGGCGGCCCAGGAGGGCGATCTCGCCGAGAAGCTCTTCCACAGCGGAGAGCGGGCCTATGCCGCCCAGTCGTACAAGGAGGCCCTGGAGACCTGGAACCAGCTGCTGCAGTCGGCCCCCCGCAGCGAGTTCGCGCCCCGGGTCCTGCTGGCCCTCGCGCGGCACCAAGTGGAGGTGGAACACAAGCCCGAGGCCGCCCTCCCGTACCTGGATCGCCTGAAGGCTGAGTACATCAAGTCCCCCTGGGCGGCCGAAGGCCTCCTCCTGCGTGGCACCCTGCTGGCCCGGATGGCCCGCCGCCCGGCGGACCTCAAGGACGCCATGGCCGAGTTCCATCGCGTCATCGACCTCTTCCCCGGCCATCCGGCCGAGGCGGGGGCCCACGACGGCCTGGGCCAGGCCTGGCGGGACCAGGGCCAGTGGGGGCGGGCCCTCCAGCACTTCATCGAGGCCTACCGCCTCCGCCCGGATGGACCCGAGGCTCCGCACGCCCTGCTGGAGGCGGCAGAGACCCTCGATCTGCTGGGCGACCTGCCCGGCTGTCTGCGGCTCCTCCAGCGACTGCGCACGGAGGCGCCCGCCAGCCCCCTGGCCCAGGAAGCCGCCTGGCGCATGGCCGTGCGCGTGAAGCTGAGGATCACCAAACCGACCTTCCACCTGGAGGGTCCCTGGCCCGCCGGGAAGGTGAAGTGGCTGAAGACCCCGATCCTCCTGGCTACCGCCGCCTCCGGAGACCTCTTCCTCTTCCAGAACGACCTCGACCACGCCTTCCGCCTCAAGGACGGCGACCTGGTGCCGATGGGCCCCGCCGCCCCCGGGACCCGGGCCCTGGTGCCCACTCCCACCGACGCCCTGTGGCTGCTCACCAGGAACGGACTGTTGAAGGAAGACGGCGCGTCGATGCCCCTGGGCGGGCTCAACGCCGTCACCGGTGCCCGCCTGGATCGCTGGGGCACCCTCTGGGTGGCCGATGGCAAGACCCCGGCCCTGACGCTCTTCGCCCCCGACGGCAGCTCCCGGACCCTGCCTTCCCCCAGTGCGGCGGCCCTGGCCCCGCTCCCCACTGGGGGCGTCGTGGTGGCCTCCGACGGCGACCGCAGCCTCCATTTCCTGGATGCGGAGGGGCAGCCCCGCCTCGCGGTGCCTTATGGAAAGGACCTGCCCGCCCCGTTCCGCACCGTGATCGCCCTGACCTCGGATCCCCTGGGCCACGTGGCCGCCCTGGTGGACGGCGGGGATTTCGGGGAGGGAGTGGTGGTCTACGGGCCGGACGGCGCCGTGCTCCGCCAGACGACCCTCAAGGCACTGGGCATGAGCGGACGTTTCACTTCCCTGGCCCTGGACCGGGCGGGCGGTGTGATCCTCTGCGACCGCCGCAACGACACCTTGTTCCGTCTGGATTGACATGCGCCTCCGCCGATTCCTGCCCGTCCTCCTCCTCGGCCTGCTGACGATCCCTGGCCTCCGCGCCCAGGATCCTGCGCTGAAGGACACCTTCCTCCAGGCCAAGGCCCTCTGGGCCACCCAGGGCGACCGCGACGGCGCCACCGCCAGGTTCGAGTCCGTCGTGGCGGCCCTGGCACCCAAGGCGCCGGACCTGGACGCTGCCGCGACGCAGATGCTCTGCGAGACCTACAACTGGCTGGCCGTGCTGGACGACCGCAACCCCGCCACCAAGGCCCGGGCCCTGACCCGCCTCCAGGCCCTCCTCGACTTGAATCCCGACTTCGACGTGGACCGGGCCCTCACGTCCCAGCGGCTGACTGGCATCTTCGACCGCCTCCGGGGCGAGAAGCTGGCGCAGGTGAAGCTCGACTACGCTCCCGAGGGAGGGACCCTCTCGGTGGATGGCAAGCCCACGCCGGCCTTGCCCCGGAAGTTCCTCCCCTTCGGCAGCCACAAGCTGGTCTATTCCCGGCCCGGCCACGCCCCCACCGAAGTCACAGTGGACCTGGGTCCCCGGGACGTGAAGGCCGTGGACTTCAAGCTCACCCGCCTCTCCTCCACGGTCACCCTCTACGTCCAGCCCAGCGGCGCCGAGGTGTTCCTCGACGGACGGAGCCTGGGCCGCACCCGGGGCGCGGCGGGCCCGGAGGCGATCAACGTGGCCGTGCCGGCGGGTCTGCGCCCCGAGGACCTCTCCGAGGGGTTCGTCATCGGGGAGCTGAAGCCGGGCAAGCACGACCTGGAACTCCGTGCCCCCTGTTTCCGTCCCAAGCGGCTGGCGCTCGCTGAATCCTTCGCCACACCCATGGCCGATCACGTGTTGGAGGCCATCCGGATGGAGCCCTCCCGGGGGACCCTGTCAGTCGCCTCCGCCTGGCCGGGCGGGGAGCTGTTCCTCTCCGGCCAGGACCGCGGCCCCCTCCCCATCCAGAAGCTCCCTGTCTGCTCTGGAACCTACGATCTGCTCGTGCGGTTCCCCTCGGGCGGCTTCTCCCAGCGCCTCACGGTGACCGATGGCGGATCCGCCTCCATCGAGGCCCGCCCCAAGCCTCGCCTGGCCCTGGCTGGACTGGAGGGCCGCGAGGCCTTCACGGGCCGTGACCGCTTCGTGGAGCTGCTGAACCGGCTCGGGGACCGCCTCCAGCAGGTGGCCTTCATCCCCCCCAGGCCCGGCGAGTCCCCCGAGGAGGCGGCGGCCCGCCTCCGGGCTTCCCATGAGGCCGAACTCATCCTCCTGGCCGTGCCGATGCCCGACAAGGTCATCCACCGCGTGGAACTCCGGCTCAGCACCCCCGAAGGCGAGACGGACCGGTCCATCGTCCAGCCCCTGGAGGAGGACCCCCTCGGCCCCCTGGCGGCCCGCCTCAACGCCTCGGCCCCCCTGAAGGAACCCACCCTGGGCGCGACCCTGCTCGACCTTCCCGGCGAGCCGGGGCCCTGGGTCCTTGCCGCCTCGGACCCGGCGCTGAAGGCCGGTTTGCAGGTCCACCGCGCCATCACCCAGGTGGACGGGAAGGCCGTCGCGAACGTCCAGGCCCTTCGCCTGGCCCTGGCCGGGTCCAAGGACAAGGTGACCGTCGCCCAGGGCGGGGGCCCCGTCACCCTCCCCGTCCTGATGGAACCGCTGGAGATCCCCCTCTCCTCCGGCCGCCTCGCATATCCCGCTGTGCTGGCCCAGCTGCAACTGCAGTACCTGGGTGCCAAGGGGGACGAGGCCAACCTCCTGAAGCTCAACCTGGGCCTCGCCCTGATGCACTTCCACAAGTACGACAAGGCCATCGAGATCCTCCGTGACGCCCGCCTCAGCACCACCGCCGGCGTCAGCCAGGGGACCCTCGACTACCAGACCGGCCTCTGCTTCCTGCGGCTGGGGAGCGCCTATTATTCCGAGGCGGCCCAGGCATTCCGCCAGGCCTTGAAGTATCCTCAGGCCACCCTGTTCGGTCCCGATGGCCCCCTGGTGGCCCCCCTCGCCCGACAGGCCCTGGAGGACCTGAAATGATCCGGAGGCATTCCATGATCCGTCAGCGCGGTGAAGGCAAGGTGGGCTGCGTGCTCACCCTGCTCATTTTCGGCGCGCTCGTGGCCGTCGGCCTCAAGGTGGTCCCCGTCTACTACAACAACAGCGAGCTGGCCGATGCCTGCAAGTTCATCGCATCCAGCGCCAGCCGCATCCCCATCGAGCTGGTGGAGAAGCAGGCCAAGGACAAGGCCCGCGAACTGGGCATGGTCGATGTCCTCGCCCAGAAGAACGCCATCACCGTCAGCAAGACCGGCGGCGGCTCGGGCGAGCCCGGCACCTGCACCATCCGCCTGAAGTACAAGCAGACCATCGATCTCTATGGCGTCTACAAGTTCGATGTCGTGACCGACAAGAAGATCGCGGAACCCATCCTGGAGGGGATCGGCTGAAGCCGAGCTTGCGGGCTCCCGGCCATCCGGGCACCCTGCCTTCATGCATCTGTCACTTCCGGACGACAGCCGGCTCACCCCGGGGGAGGCCCTGCGGTCGGTCCGCGTGCCGGGATCGAAGTCCGTCACCAACCGGGCCCTCCTCCTCGCCGCCCTCGCTCCCGGCACCAGTCGGCTGATCGGCGGCCTGGAAGCCGAGGACACCCGCTGGATGCGGGAGGCCCTCCAGACCCTGCGCTGCCCCCTGGGGGAATCCGGAGAAGTCTGGGTCATGGAGGGCGGACACCCACCCCGCGCCGAGGGGCCCCTGTGGCTGGGCGCCTCGGGCACCACCCTGCGCTTCCTCCTGCCCTGGCTGGCCCTCCGGGCCGAGGGCCCGGTCCGCCTGGAGGGGGAGGCCCGGCTCTTCGAACGCCCCCTGGGGCCCCTCCTCCGATCCCTCCAGTCCCTCGGCGCGCGCTGGGAGCCTGATGGCGCCGGGGCCTGGCTGCATCCCGCGGCGGAGCCGCCCATGCGCCTGGACATGGCCGTGGATGCCCGATTGAGCAGCCAGTTCCTCACGGGCCTGGCCCTGGCCGCCGCCTCCCTGCCCGGGGGAGGCGCCCTCCGCTGGACCGAGGCCGCCAGCCCCAGCTACCTGGTCCTGACCACCCACTGGCTGCGGCGCTTCGGCTGCCCCGCCCGCCTGGAGCCCGGCCGCTGGGAGATCCCCGGGGGCACTCTCCGCGCCGGGGATCATGTCCTGCCCGGGGACTGGAGCGGCGCCGCCGCGTTCCTGGCCGCCGCCGCGGTCACGGGCCGCCGCCTGGAGGCCGCACCGCTGGATCCGGAGGATCCCCAGGGCGACCGGGCCCTGGCCGACCTCCTTGCGGCGGCGGGCTGCCGCATCCGCTGGATGGATACCGGCACCCTGGAGACCTCGGGTCCCCTCCTCCGGGGCCTGGAGGCGGACCTGACGGACTGCCCCGACCTGGGCCCCGTGCTGGCCGCCGTGGCCGCCCTTGCGCCGGGACCCTCCACCCTCCGGGGCCTCCACACCCTGCCCCTGAAGGAGTGCGACCGCCTGGAGGCTTCCGCCGATCTGGTCCGCTGGCTCGGGGGCCAGGCCGACGTGGAGGGCGACCATACCCTGCGGGTGCGGCCCGGTCCCCGGCCCGGCCCGCGGCCCCCCTTCGATCCCCGCAACGACCACCGGATGGCCTTCGCGGCAGCGGTGGGCGGCCTCTGTTGCGGCGGGGAGCTGAGGGATCCCGACTGCGTGGCCAAGACCTTCCCGGGCTTCTGGCAGACCTGGCGGGGGATGCTGGGATGCTGAGCGCGGCCTGGCTCGGCTCCTGGAAGGCCCCCTGGGGCCTGGACCGGGGCCGGCGCTGGGGCGATCCCCTCTGGGCCCTTCCGGCCATCGCACAGGCCTGGCTGCTGGGCGGACGCGAGGGACACTGGCCCCGGATCGACCAGGAGGCCCGGCGGCCCCAGGGCCCCCACACCCTGCGCCGCCCCGAAGCCTTCGCACCCCGTCCCGATCCCGCCTGGGCGGCCCGGCTCCGGCACGGCAGCACGGGGATCCCGGCCACGCAGCGGGGAACCCGCGAGGACGAGCTGATGGCCTGGTGCTGGCAGGCCCTCCTCGAGGGCGATGGAGCCCTGTGGATGGCCGCGGGATCGGTTCTGCTGGACCGGGCTACGCGCCTGAAGTGGATCCCCCTGCTGGGCGCCGTGGACGCGGAAGGCCGTCTGCACCTGCCGCCCTTCCTCGAGGTGCTGGTGCCCGAGGCGCTTCGGCAGCTCCCGCCAGGTTGGTGGGTCTGCCTGCTCCGCGACCTGGATCCGGAGGGCCGCCTGCTGCCGGTCGGCCCCCTGGATCCCGGCCTGCCCTGGCCAGCCATCCAGCCCCATGCCGGCTCCCTCATCCTCGATGCACTCCCCCGGGACCTGGTCCCCTTCCGGACGGCTCCCTGGATCCTGGAACTTCCGGACCGCCGGTGGATGCTGGATCCCCGGGTGCGGGCCTGGTCCCGGGGCCAAGGGGCTTCTCCCGAGGGCCTCGGGCCCCTGGCTCCCGGCGGGCTCGCTGGCGGGGAGGCTCCAGACGCTTCCCTGGCGGCCCTCCTCCAGATGCTCCGCCCCGGGGACCCGCCCCCGGGGTGGGAGGCCGCCCTCCAGGCGGACCTGCGGGAAGACCACCTCCGCCCACCCTGTCCAGCCGCCTCGAATCACCCCGTCTGGGACCGGCTCCGGGTTCGCTGGGGGGGCGATCCGCCGGCTCCGGAAGGAGCCTATCCGCCCTGGGGCCGGCGGACCCATCCCTGCGCCGATCCCTTCCACTGGATGGCCGAGGGTCTCCTGGCCCACCATGCGGCCGACACGGAACGCTCCCTGCGCGCCTTCACCTGGGCCCATGCCCACTTCCGCCGGCTCGGGGCGGGGGCCTGGGCCGCCCGGGCCGCCTCCAACGCCGCGGCGAAGGCGCTCCTGTGGGCGGACCTCCCGGGGCATGCCCGCTGGCAGGCCCTCCGGGGACCGCTGCCCTCCCCCTGGAAGGAGTTGGAGGAGGCCCAGCTGATCGAGGTGAGCCGAGGCCCGGCGGAGGTGCTTCCACGGATCCAGGATCTCGTCCGGGACCACCCCGATTTCCCCGAGGCCTGGGGGCAGCTGGCCGGGGCCGCCCTGGACCTGGGCCGCTGGGACCTGATCCGGGAGGCCCTCCCCCACGTGGCGGGGCATCCCTTCGCCCGGTTCCTGGAGGCCGCCCTTGGCCCCCTGGAGGACTCGCCGCCCCTCGAGGCCGATCCCGAGACCCGGCTCGCCTGGGAGGCCCAGCGCCTGATCCGGGGCCGGGGGAATGCGGCGGCCTGCTGGGCGGCCTGGGAGGCCTGCCCGAACCAGATCATGCGCCTGGAATTCGGGATCCAGGTGCTGGAAGGGCGGCCGGACTTGCGGAGTCCGGGAACCCTCCTGGCCCTGCAGGCCATCGCCGACCGGGCGGCTTCGCCTCGGCACCAGGAGCGGCTCGGAGCCCTCTGGCCCGGCCCGCCGGAGGCTCCGGACCAGGGGCCGCGGGCCCTGCTGGCGGCCTGGCTCTCGGATCGGGCCCACCCCACCTGGCTGGTCTGGGAGGACCGGGGCCGCCTGGAGACCCTGGGCTCCGGAGATCCCCCGCCCGAGGGCTGCCTGGGCCGTCTGGTCCGGGACGGGGCCCTGGCCCCCTTCGCCCACGAAGGCTGGATCTGGCGGGGTCTCCCCCTGCACTGGGAGGGCTCCCCCGTGGGGTCGCTCCTGATGGCCCTGCCTGCGGACAGCCCCCTTTCCATGCCCACGGAGCCGCTCCTCCTGGCCCCTTGGCTGGCCCAGATGCGCGAGCGCCGGACCCCCGAACCGGATCCGGCCCCGGGCCTGCTGTCGACGGACGGCAGCGAGCCCATGGCCTCGGTCCTGCGGGAACTCGACCGGGTGGCGCCCTCCGAACTGCCCGTCCTCATCCTCGGCCCCACGGGCAGCGGGAAGGAGCTGGCGGCCCGGGAACTGCACCAGCGGTCCGCCAGGCCCGGCCCCCTGGTGGCCGTGAACTGCTCCGCCTTCGCCGAAGGCCTGCTGGAATCCGAGCTCTTCGGGCATGTGAAGGGCGCCTTCACCGGGGCCCACCAGGAGCGCCGCGGGGCCATCGAGGCCGCCCGGGGCGGGACGCTCTTCCTGGATGAGGTGGCGGACCTGTCGCCGCGGCTCCAGTCCCTGCTCCTGCGGGTGATCCAGGAGCGGGAGGTCCGCAGGGTGGGATCCGACCACGCCATCCGCGTGGATGTCCGGTTCGTCGCAGCCACCCACCGGCCCCTGGAGGAACTCGCGTCCTCCGGCGCCTTCCGCCGCGACCTGCTCTTCCGGTTGCAGGGGGCCGTGCTGCGGCTACCCCCGCTGGCGGCGCGCCGGCACGAGTTCCCGCACCTGGTGCCCCGGCTGGTCCTCCGCGCCGCGGAGTCCGCCCGCAAACCCATCCCCGCTCTGGCCCCGGGCCTTCCCCAGGCCCTGGCCCGCCGCCCCTGGCCCGGCAATGTGCGCGAGCTTCTCCACGCCCTGGAGCGGGCCCTTCTCCGCTGCGAGGACGGCCTGCTGCGTCCCCGGCACTTCCCCGAACTGGACCAGCCGGAGGCCCGGGAGGGCACCTGGGAGGACGCAACCCGCGCCTTCCAGCGCCGATTCCTGCTGGAGACCCTCCGGAACTCCGGCTTCCAGGCCACGGAAGCCGCCCGCACCCTGGGCCTCGCCCGCCCCGCCCTCTACGCCACCGCCAGGCGGCTGGGCGTGGATCTCCTTGCCGAGCGGGAGCGCTGGGCCGGGGAGGGAGTGGCGGACGGGGCCTAGGGCCGGTTCACTGGAACAGGGCGCAGGGCGTGGCCAGGGGCAGACTTCCCGCCCACTTCTGCCGGAAGAGTGCCGCGCTCTGGTGGAAGCTCTCCGGGAGCCTCGCCGTCGTGCGGGAGTTGTGGAAGCAGGGCGCATCCAGCACCACCGCGGCCAGGCCGGCCTGCCGGGCCTGCCTGGCCAGGTCCGAGCCGTAGAGATGGAAACCGAGGGCCGGATCCATCCGGAGTGCGGACCGCTTGCTGACGGCCAGCACCACCTCGTCCAGGCCTTCGACCGGGGCTGGCAGATCCGGTCCTTCCCAGAGGAGATGCTGCCGGTCCACCACATGGCCGAAGCGCAGGATCCCGTCCGGGGCATCGCTGGCGTGCGAGACCCCGTAGACACCCGCGACGCCGATATCGCCGAATGCCTCCTGGGCCTGTCCCCACTGCTGGAGGAAACGGGCGACCCACCCTTCAGGCAGATACACATCCTGGTGCACCAGCACCACGAGATCGTGGCGCGCCCGGCCCAGGCCCGCGGCCAGTCCCTCGGCCGCGCTGGAGGCCCCCCGGACGACGATCAGTTCCTGCGGATCCGGTCCCTGGAAGCAGGGGGAGGCAGCCAGATTCTCCATGAACTGGACCTCGTCGTTGACACAGGCGACGAAGGAAATCCTCCCTGCTGCCGGGCCCCGGTCCCAACCCAGGGGCCGTCCCTCGAAGATCCACTGGTAGGCCGACAGGTCGCCACGGCTCCGCACGGGATCAGCCTGCAGGGCCTGGAGGAGGGGCCGGTAGGCCTCCATGAGCGCGTCGGGCATGGGGCTGGCGATCGCGTCCCGGATGTCCGGCGCGAAGCCGGCATCCAGCAGCAGCCGGGTGAAGCTGGCCCAGGTGAAGAAGCGGAGGTGGGTCGC
>Ga0079306_1000886_pt1 | contig 23154 bp, 25 predicted proteins | sample Methanotroph_Enr_FD_79181 | JGI IMG/M metagenome (GOLD analysis project Ga0079306, IMG submission 79181) | Enriched soil microbial communities from Old Woman Creek wetland in Ohio, USA - Methanotroph_Enrichment_5 | ecosystem: Environmental > Terrestrial > Soil > Wetlands | place: USA: Ohio...
CACTCCAAGCCACGGCCCGGGTAGGCTGTCGCCCGCCGCCCGCGCGCGGCTGCGCGCGCTGCCGACGTTCGTGCTTCTCGGCTCGCTCGGGCTGCTGCTCTTCGCGAGCGCGGCCTACCTGTTCTTCGATCCAATCGCCACACTCACTCGCTCCGCTACGACGCTGCTCTACCCGCTGCTCGACCGCCTCATCCGGCTTTCCGGCGACGTCGCCTACCTGGCGCCTCCACTGCGCGGCGCCGTCGATGCCGTCACGGGCGCGCTGAGCGGCCGCCTCGTCTTCGTCAAGCCGCTCGCCTACGGCTTCCAGCTGGGAGTGCTCGGGATGTTCTCGGCGATGCTGGCCGTCTCCTGGCTCGAGCCGCGCATGTGGTGCCGCAACCTGTGCCCGCTCGGCGCGCTGCTCGGGCTCGTCGGGCGCTTCGCGGTGATCGGCCGCACGGTCGACTCGGATGCCTGCATCAGTTGCGGGAAGTGTGCGAAGGCCTGCCCGATGGACGCGATTCCCGACGACGTCCGCGCCACCGATACGAGCCGCTGCCAGGCCTGCTACGAGTGCGCCGACGCCTGCCCCGAGAGCGCCATCCACGTCGGCCTGCGCCCGAGGTCGTGGCTCTACTCGCCCACCCGCCGAGAGGCCCTGACGGCCGGCGGTCTCGCGATGCTCGCCGGCTTCTTCGCGTTCACGGGCATCGGCCGCCGCGAGCGTAGCGGCAAGCTCATCCGCCCGCCCGGCGGACGCTCAGAAGACGACCTGCTCGCGCTGTGCACGCGCTGCGGGCAGTGCATGAAGGTGTGCCCGACAAACGTGCTCCAACCCACCGTCACGGCGGCCGGCGTCGAGGGGCTCTTCACGCCGCAGATGGACTATCGCCTCGCGAGCTGCGAATGGTCGTGCAACGAATGCGGCAAGGTGTGCCCCACGGGCGCGATCCAGCGCCTCACCCTCGACGCGAAGCGCACCACCGTCATCGGCCGCGCCTACATCGACCGCAACCGCTGCATTCCGTGGGCCGACGGCAAGACCTGCCTCGTATGCCAGGAGCTGTGCCCCGTCCCCGAGAAGGCGATCGTCATCAACACCGCCGAGGTGGTCGCGCCGGGCGGCGCGCGCGTGAAGCTGGGCCGCCCCGAAGTCATCGCCGAGAAGTGCATCGGGTGCGGGGTGTGCGAGAACGCCTGCCCGGTCGCCTATCGCGCCGCGATTGAGGTCTTCGCCATACGTCTCAAGGCGTAGCCGACAGGCACTCAGAATCGTCGCTCGTCGATGAGCGTGCTCGTGATGTAGACGCCCGCCGGGACGAGCACCGCTGCCGCGAGGAAGTTCCACAGCGCATCGCCTTCGAGTACCAGTAGGCTGCGGTTGGCCTCAAGCGACACCCAGGACAATCCGGCGTACACGATGACAGCCGAGGCGACGTATGCCCGGAAGCCCGCCGCGTTGCGGATGGTCACGGTCCGCTCGTCGCGCTCGCTTGCGGCCAGCCGCTTGGCGACCCGCTCGTCACTCAGCGAGCGCTGGTAGCGGATGACGCGCTCTGCGCCAATCACGGTCAGCGCTATCCCGACTCCCGTGAAGGTACGGTAGTTGTGCTGCGCGTTGGAGTAGACGAGTTCGGCGATCACCCCGCCGATGAGTACGACAGCACCGGTCACGAGCAACCCCCACGCCCACCGCGCCCTGGTCTTGACCCATGCGATTCGATCACTCATGTCGAGCCTCCTTGACGATCAGCAGTTCTCTCGGCACCGACGGCCCCAACCCCGAGAAGACGACAGCCTCGGTGTGCTCACTCATTGCCGTCCTGTTCTGAGTAGAGAAACAGGCTCTCGATGTTGACCTCGAACAGGCGGGCCAGCCGGAACGCGAGCAGAATCGACGGATTGTAGCGCCCGCACTCCAGCGAGATGATTGTCTGACGAGTCACGTCGACGCGGTCGGCCAGATCCTGCTGCGTCCAACCGTTCGAGCGACGAAGCTCTGCTAGCCGATTCTGCAACGTCCCTCCAAAGTAAAGCTTGCTTTACCTATGGTAGGAGCGCCGACCGTAGATGTCAAGTTAGCTATACATTGAGGTGCGACACGCCAGCGCCGGCCTCGGGACGGCGGTTTTGGCGGTACGGTCGATGGGGTCTGCGCGTTCGAAGCGGGGCTGGTCGCTACGTCGCCTTGCGGACCTGGTAGCGGATGACGGTCTTCATCTTCTCGGGAACCGCACCGGGTCGGGACTGGTACTCCTCCTCGTGCGGGCCGGCGATCTCGTAGCCCTGCTCGGCGATGAAGGCGTGGAGCTGGTTGATCGTCGGCTCCTCCTCGTCGTAGCCGCCGATGTGCAGGATCTGCGCGATGGTGCCGTACTCCCACGTTTCGATGACGACGGGCGTCTCGGGGTCCTTCTGCGGGACTGTGGTGGTGCCGTCGGGGATGGCAATCGCCCAGACCGCTTTCCACTCGCTTCGCGGCGTGGTCGCCCAGTCGGGCCCGCCGAACCACCGGGCCCTCGGCGGCGAGACCTTGTATTCGATGCCCTCTTTCTTCAGCGCGAACTTCAGCCCGTAGGCCGCGCCGTACAGGGCTGGGAACGCCTTCGAGCCGGTCTCCTCGGGATCGCCCACCGTATGCACGGCCGCCATGAGCTGCGCGGGCATCTCGGCGATCTCGGGTGTGAACGGCTTCATCTTCTTCGGCATCGCGATAGTCCTCCCGTTGGCGGTTAGGGTCCCCTACCCCGAACTCTATGCCCAGGGCGAGGCTACTCGTACGCGATGGCGTCGCGAACGCTCACGCGGGAGGCATTCCACGCCGGGACCAGGCTCGCGACGACCGCAATCACGACTACCGAGACGAGCCACAGCCCCACGCCGTCCCACGAGAAGGCGTAGGCGAGCGGCAGAGACATCGCCTTGCCCAGCGCACTGACGAGCCACATCGAGAGCGGCCAGGATAGTATCGCGCCGAGCGCCCACGCCATGAGGGCGACGACCACACCCTCCGTGATGAAGATGCCAAAGATCGAGCCGTGGCTGGCGCCGATCGAGCGCATCACGCCGATCTCGCGCGTCGACTCCAGCACGTTGATCGTCATCGTTCCCGTGAGCCCGATCACGCCGACGATGGACAGGAGCGCCGCCATGATGACGAGGAACGTGACGAGGATGCCGAGCTGACTCGCGATGCCGTTCTTCCACGCGATCTGCGTTTCGGACCCGCTCACGGAGAAGCCGGCTTCGTCGAGCCGGTCTTCAAGAGCGGCTGCGGTCCGGGTCTGAACCTCCAAGGTGTGCTGATCGGTCTTGACAAACACACGCGTGACACCACCGTTGGCCCCGATGGCTGCGTCGAGCGCCGGCCGGTCCACGAAGATGATCGGTCCGCGCATCTGTCCGGTGGCGACACCGACGATCTTCCAGTTGGTTTCGGCACCGCGGATCGTGAGACGAATCGAGTCGCCCACCTGCAGATTCGGCTGGTCCTTGATGACTTCCTCGTTGACGACGAGCGCGTGCTCGTCACCCGCCTGGAGCCACCTGCCCGCCGAGATCGTCGGGTTCACGAACTTGCTGTCGTAGGGCAATCCAACCACCGAGATGCCCTGGTTCTCGCTGCCGTCGAGCCGCTTGAGCGAGGCGCTGGCATCGAGCCGCGTCTCGACCTGAGTCACCCCGTCGACCTTCTTCGCCTCGCGTTCGATTTCGACGCCGGGCTCCGGCTGGCTGAGGTACGCCATGGCGTCGTAGCTCCAGAACGAGGCGATGTCCTCAACGGTCTTGAGGGTCGATGTCCGCACGGACAACACCGACATGACAACCGCCGATGCGAGCACCAGCGTCAGCAGCGTCAGCGCGAGCCGCCCCTTGCGAAGGAACGTGTTCCGTAGGGACAGCGCCACCGGACGCGGAAGCCCGTGGATGAGCCCGAGCACCCGGTCGACGATCCCATGCCCAAAGTCCGCCGAGACCCCCGTGGCCGAGAGCGCTGCAACGACGCTCGTGCGCGAGCCTCTACGCACCGGCATGATCGCGGCGAGGACCGGGACGAGCAGCCCCACCGCAACTTCGATGGCGATGACGTAGGCAGGCGGCGTGGCATTAAGAATCCGAACGTTGAGCAGGCTCGCGGCGAAGGTGATGAACCAGTTCCCCGCCCACAACGCTACCGGCACGCCAACCGCGACGGCGAGTACGCCATAGATCGCCACCAGGGTCAGGTACATCGTCATGACCTGATCCCAGCGACCGCCCACCGCTTTCATGATGCCGACCTGCTTGATCTGCTGGGCCATGAGTGCCGAGACGGTCGTCACCACGAGGAAGCCCGAGAGGGCAAGCGCCATGACGCCAAGCGCGAGCAACAGCAGCGAGACGGCTTTGAAGATGTCGCCGAGGAAGTGGCTTCCGGGCTTGGGCACGCTCGTGCGAAGCACGCGGACACCCGCGGGCTCGAGCGTACGGTCGCGCACGTTGACTGCGATGCGACTAGCGGCCGTCTGCGAGAGCTGCGGGTCGAGCGAAAGGGCCAGGTAGTTGAACTTGTCGGGCTGCTTGAGCTCAGCGAGCGACGACATCGACACGTAGCCCACTGCCACGTCCGAGAACTTCGTCGGCACGGCGTTGATGTCGTGCGCGTAGCCCACGATGCGCAGGGGGACCCGCTGCTTGTCCTCGGTCTCGACCATGATCGTCTGGCCGATCTCGAGCTTCTTGACCAGCAGCACGCTCTTCTCGATCACGATCTCGCCCGGGCCCGGCGGCCACGACATAGCCTGGTCGCGCGTGAGCTTCTGCACCTTGATGCTGCCGAAGTCCGAAAGCGCCCAGATCTGCATCGTCGGCCAGCCAGCCGTCGAGGAGCCCGGATCCGAGGCGACACTGTAGCGCACGCCAAGCTGTCGGCGACCTTCCGCGGCGAGCACGTCGGCGCGCGCAGTCACGCGGCGCAGCAGCGAGCTGTCGAAGTCGCTCGTGATGAACTCAGCGGAGGGTGCGACCGAGTTGGCGAAGTCCGTGTCGAACTCCCGGATCAGAACTCCTCGGCCACCCATGACAACGCCGACCGCGAAGATGCCCACGGCGATCGAGAGCACGACGAGCGCCGTCTTGAGCCGGTGCCCGGTCAGATCCCGGATGACCTTGTGCCAGCGAGGTGCGAGCCCCACGGCGAATCAGCCCCGCAGACCGGAAGTGGCCGAGGACGTGTCCTTCTCGGCAGGGGCGCGAGAACCGTTGCCCGAAGCCCCCTCCTCGGCGAGTTCTGAGGCGAGCTCGGTTCCGAGATGTTGGATGCGCTCCTCGACGATCTCGCCGTCGTGGACGTGGAGGCTGCGGCGCACGCGCTTCGCGATGTCGTTGTCGTGCGTGACCATGATGATGGTCTTGCCTTCGTCGACGAGGCGCTCGAACAGGCCGAAGACGGCGTCGGCGGTCTTGGAGTCGAGGTTGCCGGTAGGCTCATCGGCCGCGAGGATTGGCGGGTCGTTCGCGAGCGCGCGAGCGATGGCGACGCGCTGCTGCTGGCCGCCCGAGAGCGCGGCCGGCAGCTTGTAGGCCTGGTCGACCATCTCGACCTGCTCGAGCAGGTGAAGCGCTCGCTCCGGTCGCTCGTCGGGCGTGTACATGCGGCAGAAGTCCATGGGCAGCATGACGTTCTCGATGACGGTGAGCGTGGGCAGCAGCTGGAAGAACTGGAAGACGACGCCGATGGTCTTGCCTCGCCACTGCGCGAGCTGGTTCTCGTTGAGCTTGTGCACCGGCGTCCCGTCGATGACGACCTTGCCCGACGTGGGCCGGTCGATGCCGGTGATCATGTTGATGAGCGTGGTCTTCCCCGAACCCGACTTGCCGATAAGCCCGACGAACTCACCCGCGTCGACATCGAGGTTGATTCCGCGCAACGCCGTGAACGGCACCTCTCCGGTGTCGTAGGTCTTGACCACTTCGGTCAGGCGCATGAGTGGTTCAGGCATTGTCGAGCGTCTCCGGCATGTGCTCGGGGTTGTGTACTGGTGAATCTACCACGAGACGGGCCGCCGCCATCGCGACCGGCTACCCCCGTTCGGTCTCGACCGGCACGCTCGTGCGCGTTGGCGGTAACGCTGCCGACGACCTCGCGGAAGCGATCGCGTCGTCCCACTCGCGCATCCTCGGGAAGACCGCGGCGATCACGACGGCCGACAATCCCACGAAGACGCCGAACACCTGCACGTTCGAGCCGGTCAGACACGCGATCGCGCCAAGTACGCTCGGCACGAAGGAGGACGCCAGCTGCAGGAAAGCGGTCATGCCGAGTCGAGCGACAATCCGGTCGGCTGCGCTTGCCGATGACGCCGCATCTGCGAAGACGCCGGGCCACCGCCTCGGCTGTGCGCCGGCCTCGAGCGAGAGCGCGATGAAGCGCGGAACCCCGAAGATGGTGACTGCGGCGTCTGCGATGGCTGCGATTCCAAGTGCCACGACAAGCGGGCCGGCCTGCGCCGATTCCGCGCTCGCGTGACCCTGCGCGGCTGAGACGGCAACAGCGGCAGCGCTCGCCGCGATTGTCCCAAGCGCGCAGCTCAACCCCCAGCGTACGGCGGTTTGATACGCGCGATGTTTGCGCTTGATTGCGGGTCCGAACATGAGAAGGGCCCTCCCCTCGCGGCGAACCCCCCGATTCGCCTCGTGCTATCCACTATCGGCATGACCGTCGGAAGCTTGAGCCAGTTCGGCGATTTCCGCAGGTCACGCCACGCGGACCGTGCGGAGGGTGCGCCAAAGGGGAAGATACACGCGAGTCACGACCGCGCCCCGAACGCCGAGGAGCCCGTCCATGTGCAGCAACGAAGGCAACCGACCCGTCCCCTCGGCGTTCATCCGCAACCTGCGGAAGCCGATGCCTCTCGGCGAGAAGCTGCGGCTCATCGCACGCAACACCACGATCAAGATCACCCGGATGCAGAGCTGCTGCGGCCACCCCGGTGAACCAGGCTGTTGAGAGTAGCGACGGCTCCCCGTGCGGGAGCGATGCCTTGCCACTGTGGCGCACCCGAAACGCTGACCGACGCTAGCGGCGCTTGTCTTTCGGAGCCTTCTTGAAGAACGCCTTGCTGGCCTTGGCAATCGTCTTGTTCGACCGCTCCTTCTCGGCCCAGGCCTTCTGATCTTGGCGGCGCGAGAGCTCGGTGAGTTCGGCGCGCAGCGTGCGATAGCTGTCGAGCCGTCGTTGCGGGAGCTCGCCCGCCTCGACTGCCGCGAGCACCGCGCAGCCGGGCTCGGTCTCGTGCCCGCAGTCCACGAAGCGGCACTGCTCGGCGAGCGCGTCGATGTCGGGAAACGCGCTTGCGATGCCGTCCTCGGCGTCCCAGAGCGCCAGGCCGCGCATGCCGGGCGTGTCGATGATGACGCCGCCGTCCGGCACGACGACGATCTCGCGGGCGACCGTGGTGTGGCGGCCCTTGTTGTCACTCTTGCGGACCGACTGCGTCGCCTGAACCTCGCCGCCGACGAGCCTGTTCACGAGTGTGGACTTCCCCACGCCCGACGCGCCGAGAAGTGCCGCGGTGGTCCCGGGCGGCACCTGTGCGCGAACCTCCTCGAGGCCGATGCCGGTGATGGCGCTCTCGACGATGATGTCGACACCCGGCGCGGCGTCGACCGCGAGCTTGCGCTGGTAGTCGATGTCCTCGGCGATGTCGGCCTTCGAGAGGACGACGACAGGCTTGGAGCCGGACTCCCACGCGACGACAAGTTCGCGCTCGAGGCGGCGGACGTTGATGCCTTTGCCTGAGAGCGATTGCACGACGAAGAGGACGTCGACGTTGGCTATGAGGACTTGCTCGAGCGTTCGGTCGACGGGGTCCTTGCGCACGAAGGCGCTCGCGCGCGGGAGGACCGCTTCGATGATTGTGAGGTCGTGACCCTCCGGCCGCCCGAGGGCGACCCAGTCGCCTACGACGGCCCGGTCCTGCGCCTCCCGCGTCCTCACGAGGTGGACGGCATGCTCGGCGCGAACGGGTCCCTCGGCGGTCAGCACGAGCGGGAACTCCCGGTCGACACGCAGCACGCGCCCTGGGAAGAGGCCCGCGTCCGCGTAGGGCGCGAACAGCGCCCGCTCGCGGTCGGACCAGCCGAGTTCAGCGAGCGTGGGCACTGCGATGTCTGTGTTGTCTGGCACGGGGCTTAGAATACCCCGAGAACGCCCTCGCCGCGCTCGCGCCGGCTAGCCGCGTGCGCGCACCACTGCAACAGCGGTGTCCGCGAGCAGGTTGGGCATGAACCGCACCTGACGTATCTCTTGGCGCCATTCGCCCGCCGCGAGCGGGATCTCGCGCTCGATCTCGCCACCGTTGGCCGCAATGAAGTCCCGGAAGTCCTTGAGCGTGGTGTGGTGGATGTTGGGCGTGTCGTACCACGAGAACGGGATGGATTCCGAGACCGGCATCCGGCCCTTGAGCGCGAGGTAGCCGCGCACCTTCCAGTGGCCGAAGTTCGGGAACGTGATGATGGCCCGAGAGCCCACGCGCAGCATCTCCCGAAGAACCAGCGCAGGATTGCGCACGACCTGCAGGGTCTGCGAGAGCACGACGACGTCGAACGCGCTGTCGGGATAGCCGGACAGCCCCTCGTCGAGGTCTGCCTGCACCACCGAGAGGCCGCGCGCGATGGCTGCCGCTATCTCCTCGGGGGCGAGCTCGATGCCGCGCACGTCGCAGCCACGCTCGTCTCGGAGGTGCGCGATGAGCGAGCCGTCGCCGCAGCCCAGGTCCAACACGCGGCTGCCTTGGGGCACGAGAGAGATGACGAGTTGCAGGTCAGCACGCAAGAGGTCGGCTGCGGTCACAGGGCCTCGCCTCCTTCATTGGCGGCGAGCGTGCCGGTGCCCACGCGCGCCTCGGCGACCGCGCGCGCCAAGAAGGGCTCGATGTAGCGGCGCTGCTCCTCGGGCTCGAGCAGGAACGCATCGTGCCCGTACGGGCTGGGAATCTCGGCGAAGCTGACCTGGCCGCGCGCGCGGCGGATCGCATCGACGAGCCCCTTGGTCTGGTAGGTCGGGAAGAGCCAGTCACTCGAGAACGTGAGCAGCAGGAAGCGCACGGGTGTCTCGGCAAGAGCGTCGGCGACCGACGCATGCCCTGCAGCGAGGTCGAAGTAGTCCATCGCCTTGGTCATGTAGAGGTACGTGTTCGCGTCAAAGCGCTCGACGAACTTGCGGCCCTGGTATGCGAGATAGCTCTCGACCTCGAACTCCGTGACGAAGTCGAACGCGAGGTCGTCGCGGTTGCGCAACCTGCGGCCGAACTTCGCGCGCATCGACTCGTCCGAGAGGTACGTGATGTGGCCGACCATGCGCGCGATCGCGAGACCGGCCTCCGGCTGCTCGCCGCCGTAGTAGTCGCCGCCCGCGAAGTGCGGATCGCCGAGAATGGCCTGCCGTCCGACCTCATTGAAGCCGATGGCCTGCGCGCCGAGCCGCGGCGTGGTCGCCACGCCCACGCACGTGCGCACGCGCTCGGGGTAGCGCTTCACCCACGCGAGCGCCTGCATGCCACCCATCGAACCGCCCACAACCGCGAGCAACTTCTTCACGCCGAGACGGTCGAGCAGCGCGGCCTGCGTATCGACCATGTCCTCGACCGTCACGAGCGGGAAACGCAGGCCGTACGGGGTCTCGGTAGTCGGGTCGATGGACTCCGGCCCCGTGGTGCCCGAACACCCACCGAGCACGTTGCTGCAGATGACGAAGTACTTGTGGGTATCGATGGCCTGGCCGGGGCCGACCATGACCTCCCACCAGCCGGGCTTCTCGGCGCCATGCTTGTCCTTGCCGGCCGCGACGTGGGAGTCACCCGACAGCGCGTGGCAGATCAGGATTGCGTTTGACCGGCTCTCGTCGAGCTCACCCCACGTCTCGTAGGCGATATCGACGTGCTCGAGCCGGCGGCCCGACACGAGGTCGAGCCCTTCCGGCAGCGAGCATATGCGTGGTCCCGAGGCGGGCGGCTCGGCGGCCGCCGCGCCCCGGGTGTTCTCGTCGGACACGACTACACCTTCTCCAGTGCCTGCTCGAGGTCGGCGAGGATGTCATCGATGTTCTCGATGCCGATCGAGAGCCGAACGAAGTCGTCGCCGATGCCGGCCTTCACGAGTTCGTCGGCGGAAAGCTGGCTATGCGTGGTCGATGCGGGATGGATGATCAGCGACTTCGCGTCGCCCACGTTCGCGAGGTGACTGAAGAGCTCGACATTGTCGATGAGCTTCTTGCCGGCCTCCAGGCCGCCCTTCACACCGAACACCACCACGCCACCGAAGCCATTCTGCAGGTACTTCTTCGCGTTCTCATGCGTGGGGTGGCTTTCGAGGCCCGGGTATGCGACCCACGCGACCTTCGGGTGCGCCTCGAGGTAGCGCGCGACGGCAAGCGCGTTGTCGCTGTGGCGCTGCACGCGCAGCGAGAGCGTCTCGATGCCGAGAAGGAACTGCTGCGAGTTGAACGGCGACAGCGCCGGACCGAAGTCGCGCAGGACGTTGACGCGGGCGCGAATCGCGAACGCGACGTTGCCCAAACCCGGGAAGTCGCCGAAGACGTCCCAGAACTTCAGTCCGTGGTAGCTCTCATCGGGCTCGGTGAAGAACGGGTGCCGACCGGTGCCCCAGTCGAAGTTGCCGCCATCCACGATGATGCCGCCGATGGAGGTGCCGTGACCGCCGAGCCACTTCGTGAGTGATTCGACCACAACGGCCGCCCCGTGCTTGATGGGCTGACACAGGTACGGTGTGCCAAAGGTGTTGTCGACGAACAGCGGAATGCCCAGCTCGCGGCCTGCCGAGGCAAGCCCGCCCAGGTCCGGCACGTCGAGGCGCGGATTGCCGATCGTTTCGACGAACCACGCACGCGTACGGTCGTCCGAGACGGCCGCGAAGCCGGCTGTGTCGGTGGTCTCGACGAAGCGGACCTCAATGCCGAGGCGGCGGAACGTGTGCAGGAAGATGTTCCACGTTCCGCCGTAGAGGGACGTCGACGAGACGATGTTGTCGCCCTGCCCTGCGACGTTGAGGAGCGCGAGCACCTCAGCCGCGTGGCCGGACGCCACCGCAACCGCGGCGCTGCCGCCCTCGAGCGCCGCGACACGCTGTTCGAGCACGTCATTGGTCGGGTTCATGATCCGCGAGTAGATGTTGCCGAAGGCGCGCAGGCCGAAGAGGTCTGCGGCGTGATCCGAGTCCTTGAAGTTGTAGGCCGCCGTCTGGTAGATCGGCACGGCGCGAGAGCCGGTGGTGGGATCGGGAGCCTGGCCGCCGTGGACGGCGAGAGTGTCGAAGCCGGGGGTGATCGAGTCAGTCATGGTTCTGCCCTCTTATCTGAATACGTGTCTGATGGGGACGATACCCGACCTTGCCGTCTAGCGCAGGTCGGCCGAAGGCCGCCCGGATCCGGCGCAAGCGCCGATAGACCCGGGCTGGGTCATCATCATGTCCATCATCGTCACGAACTCAGACGGGCGAACCATGGTTCTTCGATCACACCTCCTTCTCGAGAATCGGGGCCGCTCAGGCGGCCACACCGAAGTTCCGCACATTCTGGCGGCGGATTGCGGATGGGTCAAGTAGCCAATCCGCACGGATGCGATGCGGAAGGCGTCAGCAGCGAGTGGAGCGCCTCACGCGTTCGCGTGTATCCTCGGAAGTGACCGTGACACGCGAAAGGACCCGCCATGAAGCAGCGCCTGGGCGCACTAGAACGTCTCTTCCCGATGCCATGCGTGCTGGTGGTGGGCGGCACGATGGACGAGGCCGACACCCTCGCCGTCGCGTGGGTCAACATTATCTCGTCGACCCCGCCCACCTTGGTCATGGGCCTGCGCAAGACGCGCCGCACGCTCGAGCTCATCCATGCCACGGCCGGCGAGTTCACCGTGAACGTGCCTTCGACCGCGCTCGCCGCGCAGGTCGACTACTGCGGGATCGTCTCGGGCAAGACTGCCGACAAGTTCGCCGCCACAGGACTGACGCTGACCCCGGCGTCGATGGTCGGCACGCCCATCATCGAGGAGTGCCCCTACAACATCGAGTGCCGCACGACGCACGAGGTCGAGGTGGGCGACTACGTGGTCGTCTTCGGCGAGATCGTCGAGTGCCATGCCGAGGAGAACATCCTGCGTCCAGACACTGACATCGTGGAGATGGACTACCTCGACCCGCTCATCTACATCGCCGGCTCGCGCGAGTACCGCGGCCTCGGCCCCAAGCTCCACGACGCCTACAGCATCGGGAACGCGTTTCGGAAGGGCGAGCTGGATGAGTGACGCGCCCGGCGTCAGCATCAGGCGCGCTTCACGCGATGAGGCCGAGACACTCGCCGCGATCGTGCGTGAGGCGTTCCTGACTGAGGCCGCGGTCTACGGGGACATCCCACCGCTGCACGAGACGTCGGCCGACGTGCAGGCGACGTTTGACGCCGGCGACGTGACTCTGGCCGCCGAGATCGACGGCGTCATGATCGGGACGGTACGCGGCGAGACCACCAAAGACCGCCGACTGGTGGTGCGCCGTCTCGCCGTACTTCCGGAGGCGCGCGGTCTTGGCATCGGGCGCGCGCTGATCGTCGAGCTCGAGGCCGCGTACCCGCAGGTCCGCGACTTCGAGCTGTTCACGGGATGCCGCAACCACGCCGCGCTCGGCCTCTATGAGTCGCTCGGCTACGTGCGCACCAAGGCCGAGGAGGTCGCGCCGGGTCTCGAGCTCGTTACGCTCGAGAAGCACCTCCCCGAGTAGCCCGCTCTGCTCGCGGCCGCGGCTCGACAGCCAGCGTGCGATTAATTCTTACCTATTCTGTCGTGATTTGACGTCGGTCAAATGCGAGGCCCCTCGAAAGGGGTACACGTGGAGTGCGTACTCCGCACGTACCGAGAGGAGCGACCGTGAACGTCACACACGATTCCACCATCCACGAGCTCGTCGACGCCTATCCCTACCTGCTCGACTGGTTCGTCGCGTACGACTCCCACTTCGAAGCGCTCAAGAACCCCGCGCTCTTCGCGACCATGGCGCGAGTCGCCAAGGTCGAGCATGCGGCGCAGATGGCCGGCGTCGATGCCGAGAAGCTGCTCGTCGACATCAAGACCGAGATCGCGCGTCGCCAGATCATCGCCGAGGAGACCGTAGGCGCCGCACCAGCCGCTCCGGCGGACCCCGCGGTTGCCGCCGCGCGTCAGGAGTCGCTCAAGGCGATCATCCGCAAGTTGCACGACGGCGTGCCGACCGACCAGGTCAAAGCCGAGTTCGATGAGCTCGTCAAAGACGTCGACTCTGCCGAGATCGCCCGCATGGAGCAGTCGCTCATCGCCGAGGGCATGCCCGTCGAAGACGTGCAGCGCCTGTGCGACGTGCATGTGACCGTCTTCAAGGAGTCCCTCGACGTCAAGCCTTCCGCGACGGTGGCGACCGGGCACCCGCTCGACGCGTACAAGCGCGAGAACGAGGTCGCGACCCAGCTCGTGGCCAACCTACATTTCGCACTCGGCGAACTCGCGACCGCCGAGGGAGACGAGTGCTCGGCGGCCGTCGGGACCATCTCGGCGAAGCTTGATGAGCTCGCGGCGATCGCCACGCACTACACGCGCAAGGAGAACCAGCTCTTCCCGATGCTCGAAGCGCACGGCGTCGAAGGCCCGACGAAGGTCATGTGGGGCCTTGACGATGACATCCGCGGACGCATCAAGACGGCGCGTTCACTCGCGGCTGCGGGCGACGGCAACTCGCTCATCGCCACACTCCCCGAGATACTCCGGATGGTCGACGACATGATCTACAAGGAGGAGAAGATCCTCTTCCCCACAGCCCTCGACGTCCTGACCGCCGAGGAGTGGGAGGCGATCGCGGCAGGCGACGCCGAGATAGGCTACGCCTGGATCGAGGGTCCGCTCGGCGAGGTGCCGGAGCCGTCACCCGCGGCGCCAGCAGCCGCCGATCTTGCCGGCGACACCGGCGAGATGCTGCTGCCGCTGCCCACGGGCGCACTGACACTCTCGCAACTCGACCTGCTCTTCCGCGCGCTGCCGTTCGACGTGACGTACGTCGACGAGAACGACCGCGTGCGGTTCTACTCGGAGGGCGAGCGGGTCTTCCCGCGCTCTCCCGGGGCCATCGGCCGAGAAGTGCGCAACTGCCACCCGCCCAAGAGCCTGCACAAGGTCGAGGAGATCCTGTCCGAGTTCAAAGCCGGCACCAAAGACGTCGCCGAGTTCTGGATCGAGATGGGACCGAAGTTCATCCACATCCGCTACTACGCGCTGCGCGACGAAGGCCGCGCCTACAAGGGCTGCCTCGAGGTCGTGCAGGACGCCACGCACGTGCGCTCGCTTCAGGGCAACCGGCGCATCGTGGATTGGTAGCGACCCGCCTACGCGCGCTCGATGACTGCCAGGTTCGCGTCGACGACCGGCATCGACTCAACGGCCGAGTGCAGCTCGGCAGGTCGAATCTCGCGCACAGCCCACGCATCGCCGGCAAACGTCGCGCGGATCTCGGCTTCGCTCACCCGCCGAGGGCCCCACGCTCCGGGCACGCGGTCGCTGAAGCACAGCATTGCGTAGACGCCGCCGGGTGCGAGCTTCTCGGCGAGCTTGGTCGCGAAGTCGGCTCGCTGCTCGTCTGAGAGGGCGTGGAAGAAGCCGACGTCGACGACCGAGTGAAACCGGCCGATGATCTCCGTCAGCACCTCGAGCACGTCGGCGGCGCGGAAGCACGCGTCCAGCCCGCGCTCCTTCGCTCGCGCCTGTGCGGTCTCAATCGCCTCGGGCACCGCGTCGACCCCGACCACATCGTGGCCGCGCGATGCGAGGAAGAGCGCGAGCACGCCGGTGCCGCACCCCACGTCGAGCACGCGCGGGCCGAACGTCCCCGCCGCCTCGAGCGCGACCATCTCGGGCTGTGGCTCGTCGACGTCCCAGGGCGCCGCGCCGGCGGCATACTGCCGGCGGAAGACCTCGTGCGGGTGCTCGCCGCCGCCCGCGCCCTCCGGCCGCTTCATGCCGGGTATGCGCGGAATCCAACTCGGGTGTCCACCCATCGCTGCTGCATCCTTTCGTAGGCGCGGCTCGACGGCCGCGCGCGTCATGAACCTACGTGCTCGACCAGCCAGTCGACGAGTGGCCGTGTGTGAAGGAAGCGTTCCATGGACCAGTCGACGAACTCCGGGCCGAAGAACTCCTTCGGCACCGGCGACACGACCTCGATCGCGTGCACGACCGTCATCCGCAGCAGGTCTGCGCGGGGCGCGTCCGCCGAGAAGCCCGCGGGCACGCGCGCGAGCGTCTTCTCGCCAATCCCGAAGCCATCGGCCGCAAGTCCGGCGAGCAACTCGGCGAACTCCTCACCGCTCGCCGGAGCGACGATCGCCGAACGAAGCCGGACGATCTGCTCGGGAGACATGCTGTGCGCGCCGCAGCCGATCCACAGACCCTCGGGAATGATGCGCATGAAGTAGCCGGGATCGGACTTGCGCGTGGAGCCGATCCAGAAGAACACGTCGGCGTATGTCTTGTACGGCGACTTGTCGCGCGAGAAACGCGTGTCGCGGTTGATGCGGAAGATCGACTTGTTGACCGCCGGGACCGCCCGCACACGTGGGTCGATCTCCGCGAATCGAGCGCCCACCGCATCGACAAACGCCCGCTGCCGGCCGAGCAGCTCGCTCTCGTAGCGCTCCCGGTTCTCGGCGAACCACGTGCGGTCTTGGTGCTCGACCAACTCCGCGAGGAACGACAGCGTCCCCGCCGAGAATCCCGTGAACTCCATCTACGCCTCCTGCCAGCGCTTTCGCGCTCATCGCTCGTATGTGTCGCCGCTCTGGGGTATCTTCCCACTCACGCCTGACACGCGCCCCACCGCACCGCCGAGGAGCCACGTGAAGAACCGACGACTGCTCATCATCTTCGCCATCGTGCTCGTCGACATGCTCAGCTTCTCGCTTGTCTTGCCGCTGCTGCCCTACTTCGCCGAGAAGTACGGAGCGTCCACAGCGCTCACGGGCCTGATCTTCTCCAGCTACCCGTTCATGCAGGTCATCGCCGCGCCCGCCCTCGGTCGCCTGTCGGACGTGTGGGGCCGCAAGCCGGTGCTGCTGCTCTCCATCGGCGGCACAGCATGCGCACTCGTGCTGCTCGGCCTCGCGAACTCGGTCTGGATGCTCTTCGCGAGCCGCATGCTCGACGGCATCACCGGCGGCAACATCAGCGTCGCGCAGGCGTACATGACCGACGTGACCGCCGAGAAGGACCGCGGGCAGGCCTTCGGGCTCGTTGGCGCGGCGTTCGGCATCGGGTTCATCCTCGGGCCCGCAACCGGCGGTTTGCTTTCGAACTACGGGCAGATGGTTGCGCCCTTCACGGCGGCGGCACTCGCTGTCGGCAACCTGCTCCTCGTCACGCTCGTGCTCCCCGAGTCGCTCTCGCCGGAACGCAGAGCGATGGTCAAGGCCGAGCCCGCCAAGGGCTTCGGCCTCCACGAGCTTGGCACGACACTTGGCCTGCCGCGCGTAGGCCCGCTCATGTCGATCCGCATCGTCATCGGCTTCACGTTCGCGGTGTTCGAGGGCGGCTTCTCGCTCTGGGCCGCGCACTCGCTTGGCCTGACCGCGACGCAGAATGGTCTCTTCCTCGCCTACGTGGGAGTGATCTCGGTCATCATCCAGATGGTGCTGATCAAGCCGCTCACACGCCGCTTCTCGGACGAGCAGCTCATCAGCTGGGCGAGCCTGCTCGCAGGCGTGATGCTGGTCGTCTGGGGATTCTCGCCGAATCTCATCGTCCTGGCGGCGATCATGCCCTTCCTGTCGCTGGGCATGGCGGTGTCAAACACCATCATCGGCAGCGCGTTGACCAAGGCGGTCTACCCGGATGAGGTCGGCGGCGTCATCGGCCTGTCGACAGCGACCGGCTCGCTCACGCGAATCCCTGCACCGTTCGTGGCCGGCCTCCTACTCGGCGTCACGAATTGGGCTCCCGGCGTGCTGGCGGGCGCCCTGACGTTGCTCGTGGTGCCCTTCGCCTTCCAGCGACTCATTCGCCGACCGGACGCGCCGCTGCCGCCCCGGCCGCCTGTCGTCGCAGAATAGTGAAGCGGCCCGGATCCGAAGACCCGGGCCGCTTGCATTTCGCGAGTCCCGAACGGGGGCAACGGTCCTCGCTGACCTTCAGTGCGGCGCCGAGCTAGGGAACCGGCCGAACCGCACGGAGGTTCAGTATCCCTCGCCGTCGAGCGTCACCTTTCCCTTGAACACCCTGTAGACAAGGAAGAAGTAGAACAGCACGAGCGGCACACCGATGATGGCGATGATGAGCATGGTCGTGAGCGTGAGCTGCGACGAGTAGGTCGCGACCGAGCCGGCGCCGCCCGCGATGGAGAGCGACGGGGTGGCCGCACCGGCTCCGTCGCCGATGCTCGGGACGAGATTCGGGAAGATCGACGCTGCCCAGACTCCCGTGAGCGAGATCGCCGATACGGACGCCGCGTACCACGCTGGGCGGTCCTTCTTGCCGAATGCCGACAGGTGGCCCCATGCGATCGAGCCGATGAGCAGCACGACGAACAGCCAGCCGACGGGCGAGCTGACGACCTTCGTGAAGGCGCCCTTGGCGAACAGCGCGGTCACAGCGGTGGCGACGACTACCAGAGCCGCAAAGACCCACCCCAGCTTCGAGCGGAGTGCGATGGTGCGCTCGTAGAGGTCACCTTCGGCCTTGAGCGCCAGCCACGACGCACCCTGGTACAGGAACATCGAGAGCCCGAGCACTCCGATGGTCAGCGGGAACGGGTTGAACCCGCGCCAAAAGCCGAGCAGCGTGAAGAAGTTGCCGGCGAACTCGCCGTCGGCTGCCAGCGGCACGCCGAGCGCGATGTTGCCCACGGCGACCCCAAAGAGCAGAGCCGGCAGCGCACTGCCGATCGTGAACGCCCAATCCCACAAGCCGCCCCACTCCGGATCGTGTGCGCGAAACTCGAGGGACACCGCGCGGAAGATCAGCGCGAACAGTACGAGCATGAGCGCGAGGTAGAAGCCCGAGAACACCGTGGCGTAGACTGCGGGAAACGCGGCGAACAGCGCACCGCCGCCGGTGAGCAGCCAGACCTCGTTGCCGTCCCAGACCGGGCCGATCGAGGCGCGCATGACAGCCTTGTCGTGCTCGGTCTTGCCGAGGAACGGGTAGAGCGCACCCACACCCAGGTCGAAGCCGTCGAACACGGCGTAGCCTCCGAGGAGCACGCCGACGAGCGCGAACCAGATGATGCCGAGTACTTCGCGAGTCATCGTGTATCCCTCCCTACGCTGACGCGGACGACGAGGCGGCGGCCACGGATGGGCCCTTCTTGATGATGTTGAGTACGACACGCGCCCAACCTACGAACAGCACCGCGTAGATTGTGAAGAACAGCACGATCGTCAGGAGGAGCTGGCCAGCCGGGACGACCTTCGAGATCGCGTCGACAGTGCGCAGACCAGCGAAGCCGATTGCGGGACTCGGCGAGACAATCCACGGCTGGCGGCCTATCTCGGCGGCCATCCAACCCAGCTGGATGCCGAGCTCGGGGAGAAGCCAGGCCCATACGAGGAACCTCAGCAGACCCTTGTGCTGTTCGAGCTTGCCGGTACGGTTGATCCACCAGACCCACAGCGTCACCAGGACGAGCATCAGGAAGACCACGATCATGAAGTGGTAGCTCTGGTAGGTGACCTGGATGGGTGGCTGAACGTCTGCCGGTATCTCCTTGAGTCCCGGGAACGACTTTGTGAAGGTGAAGCTGTCAAGGAAGCTCGCGCCTCCCGGGATCTCGATGGCCACAGTCTTCTGGTTGGCCACGTCGACAAATCCCACGAGGCCGAGCGGCATCGGGCCGGTCTCCCAGTGGCCCTCCATGGCGGCCATCTTCACGGGCTGGTAGTTCATGACCTCAACGGCCTGGAAGTGCCCGGTCGCCGCCATCGCAAGCGAGCCGACGAGCGCGATGACAATGCCGTACGAGACCGAGCGCCGGCCGAACTCCTTGTGGGTGCCCTTGAGCAGGTGGTGGGCGCCGATTGCCACGCACATCATGCCGCCGGTGATCAGCACGGCGTTGATGGTATGCGCGTAGCGCGGGAGCGTGGACGGGTTGAACCCAGCTGCGAAGAAGTTGGTGAGGACCGCCTTGCCGTCCTCCACCTTGAAGCCGGTCGGCGTCTGCATCCACGAGTTGGCGATGATGATCCACAGCGCCGACAGCAGAGAGCCGAGCCAGACGAGCCACGTCGACACGTAGTAGAACTTCTTCGACACCTTGTTGCGGCCGAAGATCAGCACGCCGAGGAAGGTGGATTCCAGGAAGAACGCGAATAGGCCCTCGGCAGCAAGCGGGGCACCGAAGATGTCACCGACGAAGCGGGAGTACGTCGCCCAGTTCGTGCCGAAGGCGAACTCCATCGTCACACCAGTGGCGACGCCGATCGCAAACGTTGCCGCGAAGATCTTGATCCACAGCTCCGACATCGCCCTGTCGGCAGGATCCCCGCTCTTGTAGTACTTCCGCTCGAAGAGGACCGTGACCAGACCCAGTCCAATCGAGATTGGAACGAAGAAGAAGTGATACATGACCGTGAACGCGAACTGGAACTTGGAAAGCGCTACGACGTCCATCGCCCCCTCCTCACCTTCCCTTCTTCTGTAGCAGCCCCTCCAGGGACTTGGTTTCCAAGAACGTGCCGACCATCGCGTCGACCTGGCGCCACACCTTGTGGACCTCGCAGCCGGGCATGCGATCGCACCAGTTGGGGTCGCGCGAGCACACCGCGCATGACACGTCGCCCTGCATCGCGTCGGCAATGTGACGCAGCGTGATGTCTTTCGCGGGGCGAGCGAGCAGAATCCCCCCGTGTGCTCCGCGCTTCGTCACAACGAGTCCTGCGGAGACGAGATCGCGCTGGATTCCCCGAGCAAACGCGTACGGGACGCCCTGTCGCTCGGCGAGCTCCCTGACCGAAAGCGGTCCACCCCCCACCCGAGCGAGCTCGAGCAGGATACGGATGGCGTAATCGGTTCGCCTGGTGACCTCCACGCTTGCACCCCCGTCGTAATTGCTATTATGTCGGTATCATATACCTCTCTGCGGGGTCGCGCGCAAGTGGCGAGTCACTACGGACTCAGCGGGCCCTCGTCCCTGCCGAGGGGGGGAATCCATGTTGCGCAGCACGCGCAGTAGAAGCGACGTGAACTCCTCAATCTCTGCCCGCGAGAAACCGTTCAGCGCCTGTTGCAGCATCCAGCGAGATGACGCCGCGAACACCGGCTCGATCTTGTGCGCCTTGGCTGTTGGCCTGAGCAGCGCGGAGTCACCCGAGCCCTGCATCTTCAGCCAACCGTCCCGGTTGAGCCGCGCTGCAGCGTCCACTACTTCTCGCGGTTCCAGGAGGAGCCTACAGGCCATGTCCGAGACCGCCACACCGCAAGGAGCTGCGTCGGTCTCGCGCAGCAGATGACGCAACACCACGTAGCCAGGAAGCGTGATGTTGAACTGGCGGAGTTCGTTGGAGATGTGGCGTTGGAACGAGCGCGCGGCCTGATTGACCAAGAAGCCAACGCCCTCCTGGCCGACCTTCACAGGATCCGCGCACGCGGGTGTCGGTACTCTGGTCACGCGCCGCCTCTCGCTGTTCGCACACGTACGCGCCGTCGCAGGCCACCGCCACGGACTCTCTACCCAGAATGTGACCGGCACGAGCGTATTTGGGGCTCGCGCCAACCGGGTGCCGGAGCATCGCAACGCCCGCCCGCGTGTGAGCCCGCGGGTACATACACGCACGGGAGGAGAGCGCGCTCGCCGCCCGCGTGCGCGCCACAAGGCCGATGAAGTCCCAAGCACCGCCGATTGCACCGCCGGCACCGGTTCGCAACCACCACCGCGTTCGCAACAGCGTGCTCGCGGCAATCGCGCTCGTGCTGCTGTGCACGTGCGGCATCACGACCTACATCGTCTACACGGGCTACCGCTCCGCCCAATCTCGCATTGTCCAGACGCTGTGGGCGGGAAACGGCGAGTATCTCGTGTTCGAGTATGACGACGGCTTCAGTCACAGCAGTGTGTGGGTCGTCGACGTCGACACCGGTGAGTCGCAGCACGCTGACGGCTACTCGCTCGCGGCCGCAGAGCCGTCGGCTGCAGCCGCGTGGCTGATCCCGCGCGAGAAGTACCCCGGCCGCATCGCCCCCGACCAGGACAGCGCGGTCGCCGACGTCTTCGCGTGGGACCTTGGCGGCTCCGCCCCGCCGAGAAGTGCCCGCGACTGGGTGGCGTGGCGCAGCTCGGCCGGTGTGACCGCGCTGCTGTCGCTCAGGCCCGAAATCGGTGCCTGGCCGAGCCAGCTGCGGTTCTCGGCAAGCGGCACTTCATCCGCCACCGCTGCCGAAGATCTCGGGATTCGAAGCTTCGCGCCAATTGGCTGGTCGCCAACCGGGCGCTACTTCGCCATCCGCCCGCAGACGGACGGCGGAAGCCGAACCGCCTATATGACCTCCTTGAATGCGCAGTCACGCGCGGCCGTGATCATCGATTCCGAGACGGGCCGGCTCGCAAGCGCCTACGAGACGACCTACGAGCCCTCGGCATTTGCGGCGGCCTGGGGCGAGGGGCCCGATGACGTGCTCATCATCTTCTCTGCCAACCCCGGCTACCCTTCTGACAACCCTGCCCTGAACGTTCCAGCCGAGTTCTCAATCCTCAGATTGGCACCAGGCGGTCACCCCACCAAGGTGCGCGTCGACCCGGAGATGGCGGGGCAGGCCAACATGATGCCGCCGGAGACGCTGGGCAGTGATGGGCGGCAACTCGTGCTACAGACCGGCGGCTATGAAGCACGTGGGAACGACGGCAGCTCGCGGCTCGTCGCCGAGGAGTTCTGGAGCATCACCGCGACTGGCGCCGCAGTTCTCCGCATGCAGATTCCGAGCGCCCAGAACATCTCGCTGTCCCCTCGTGGGCTCGTCGCCTACGAGCCGCTCGGCACCTCGCAGCTGCAGCTTGTGGTGTCTCGGCAGGATGGTAGCGAGGCGCGTGTCATCTGGAGAGAACCGGCAACCGAGTAGTCATCCGACGCGGCAGCGCCCGCCCCCAGCCCTCGGGAGCGGGCGCTTGATGCCGGCGCGCTCGCAGTCTCAGTGAGGCAGCGGGTGATGACGGTGCCGGCGGGCAATTCCCTCGATGGGAACGAAGAACGCCGCGAGGACCATCGAGATCAGGAATCCGCCGACATAGAAGATCGCACCCACTACCACTATGCCGAGAATGGCCGCCGCGACAATCGCCAGAATCATCGTCAACGTCAAACCAATGCGCCTTCTTCCCTTCGCACGCTATGGTCCGCCAAGACCGCGTAGCTAGTGGTGCAGGTGCAGCTCCGGCTGCTCGCCCGCCGGCTCGACCGGCGGGACCAGCGGGACCTCGGCCGACGTGGCCTCGAGTGGTTTGGTCTCGGGCATCGCGCCTATCGCGATCTTGGTCGTGTGCGGCTCGGCGAGTTCGAGCGCACGCGGAACGTGAATCTCGAGCATGCCGTCGCGGAATGCCGCCGTGATCGTGGACGGGTCAACTCCTTCCGGTAGCGCGATCGAGCGCTCGAAAGAGCCGTACCCGGACTCACGGATGACCCAGCCCTCGTCCTCGCGCTCGGTCTCGGTCTTGCGCTCACCCTTCAGGGTGAGCATGCCATCGGTGACCTCGACGTCGACGTCTTCCGGTCTGATACCGGCCAGCTCCACGTGTACCGTCAGGTCCTGGCCGGACTGCTTGACGTTGATGCGGGGCATCCACGCCGTCGTGCCGGTTGTGGGGAGCACCTCGGACGTACCCATGCGAGAGAAGATGCGGTCCATGTCGCGCTGCATCTTCAGCATCTCGCCAAACGGATCCCATCTCGTGATTGCCATGACCGACTCACCTCCATCTTCTCCGAGGCGACGCCGTGCATGGCGGTCACGGCGGCGCCGCTTCCCGAACACCTCCATGTACCCAGATTCCGCGGGGCGGACAGGTGCCGTTGCGATGCCGTCACCTGCCTGCCGAGAAGTACGACCGGCCCGCCGCTCGTGCGACGGGCCGGCGTGCTAGTGGGGCCCCCCCCGAGAAGGGCTACTTCACCGTCGCGAACTTGTA
>Ga0079306_1000888_pt1 | contig 23106 bp, 27 predicted proteins | sample Methanotroph_Enr_FD_79181 | JGI IMG/M metagenome (GOLD analysis project Ga0079306, IMG submission 79181) | Enriched soil microbial communities from Old Woman Creek wetland in Ohio, USA - Methanotroph_Enrichment_5 | ecosystem: Environmental > Terrestrial > Soil > Wetlands | place: USA: Ohio...
CATGTATCAATGTTTTATTGTCCGTAGGACATTAATGATTTATCTTTGTTTATCCCCTACGGGGAATTGATTTTGTTTATTTCTATTTTCTATTGATATACATTCCCTACGGGAAATAGCTTAATGTAAGCAAAATAGAATTATTTTCAACTCCTGATTCGCATAATTTAATGGAAATTACACACTAACGTTTTTTTTAAAAGTTTCTAAAGTAAAAAGTGTAGTGGCGGATCTGTAATTCTGAAAAAAATCTAAACATTGAGCCAAACAAAACGTTCTAGTGATAAAAATCAATTAATTAAAAAAGTACACTTCACTAGCCGGAATTGGTAAAATTTATATTAAAAATTATGTATATCGAAATCAAACAACTTCACTCAATTTTTGCGTATTTACCATTAGCACTTCTTATAGTTGCCATTGTTTTCAATGCTTACTCGTGGTTAAGCCAGAAATCCTTCACCAAAACGAATAAACTAACTTCCTTGCTTGGCATGGTTTCTGTGCACACCCAGTTTGTTATCGGATTGATATTGTATTTTATTTCCCCTCTCGGGGTAAGCAATCTTTCAGGGGATGCAATGAAAGATGCACAATCCCGTTTATATGTGTTGGAGCATCCATTTATGATGATTATTGCTTTAGCACTTATCACAATCGGGTATTACAAAGCAAACCGGGCAACGGATGATACATCGAAATATAAAAAGATTGTAGTATTCTTTTCCATTGGATTGATTCTGATGCTTACAAGAATCCCCTGGAGTGCCTGGTTTTAAAGCTATTTATTCATAATAGCTAACTACAGTTTTATAGGTAGAAGAATGAATATCCAAAAGTGTTTTTTCATATTGGCATTAATACTGTTGCCTGTTTTTGGTTTAGCACAAGCTAAGTTGAAATTAGACAACAAACGTGTTGTATCAGGTGAAACGTTATATTATAAAGCTACGTGGGGGTTTCTTACAATTGGTAGCGCCACTACAAAAATTGATAAGACACTTTATAAAGTAGGGTCAAATATTTGTTATAAAATTGATATAGCCGGGCAAACCAATGGTCTGGCTAAATTATTTTATGTCCGCGATAAATGGACTTCGTATATTGATACGGCCAGTATTACTACACATCAGACGTATAAGAGCATACGCGAGGGCAGGTATGAACTGGACGAGCAGGTTCGTTTTGACCACGTCAATAAAAAAGCCGAAGTAAAGGTTTACGATAAAAAGTCAAAATCCTTTGTGTTGAAACAAAATTACGATACACCCGAAAATATACGCGATGTAATTGCCGGTTTCATGGTTTTTCGCCTGGTTGACTTATCAAAATACAAGAAAGGGCAGATGTTTACTATCAACGGATTTTACGAAGATGAGGGGTATAAAATAGATGTTATTTTCAGGGGGGAAGAATATATAAAGAACGGTAATTCCAAAATATTGTGTTACAAACTGGAACCCATTGTCCCTAAAAACAAAGTCTTTGATGGGAAGGATGCAGTAGTGGTGTGGTTATCTGCCGATAAAACAAAGAAAATTATCCGCATTCATGCACGCATGTTTGTTGGAAATGTGCAAATTGAGTTGCAGAAGTAATGATCCTTTAGCCTGCCATCGCACACGAATCAACTTATTTTTTCGGTCATATATCCATGCATGTAAGCTTTATTGCTCAAAAACAAGTACTTTTGCGTTCGGTTTCTCCAAATGAGGAATTTAATACTAAAAAGCGACAATATAATGACTTTCTCTAATTTAGGAATCAACGAACAAATCCTGCAGGCGCTGCAGGAAAATAAAATTTCAGAACCTACCGACATCCAACTACAGGTTATTCCGCATATTCTCAGTCACGATACCGATTTGGTGGCAGTAGCACAAACCGGAACCGGCAAAACGGCAGCATTTTGCCTGCCCATTCTTCAAACCATTGATTATAAACTACCCAAAATCCAGGCATTGGTATTGGTTCCAACACGTGAGTTGGGGCAGCAGGTGGCACGTGAATTCTTTTTATTTTCAAAACATTTACCCCGCGTATTTGCCGAAGCCGTTTACGGTGGAGCGCCTATCGATGATCAGATTCAACGGTTGAAACGCACAACGCATGTGGTGGTAGCTACTCCCGGACGCTTGCTCGACTTGCTTGACAGAAAGGCGCTGAACCTGCAGGATTTGAAATATTTGGTGCTGGACGAGGCCGACGAAATGATGAACATGGGCTTCAAATCGGAAATTGACAATATACTTCGTTCTTGTAAAAAGGGAATTACCAATATGTTGTTTACAGCCACTATGCCAGCCGATGTAAAGCTGATTATCCACGATTATTTGCGTCCCGATTATGTGGAGATACAGGTTAATTCCGAAGAATTCGTAAATCAGAAAATTGAACACCAATACCTGGTTTATAAACAAGGGGAAAAGCTTGACTACCTGAAAGCTTACCTGCACGAACGTAAAGACCAGCGTGGAATTATGTTTTGCCGCACCAAAACTGCTGCAAAACGATTGGCAAAACAGTTGGCGGGATTCGTTGTGGTGGCCGATGCACTACATGGTAACCTGAATCAGGAAATGCGCGACAAAGTGATGCGGGGCTTCAAGAAAAATCGTATTAACCTGCTTGTTGCTACAGATATTGCTGCCCGCGGAATTGATGTAAAAGACCTGGATTATATTATTCATTACCATTTGCCCGAAAAGTCTGAACATTACACGCACCGGAGCGGACGCACTGCACGGGCTGGAAAATCCGGAATATCGGTTTGTTTGGTAAAAACCGAAGACTTGCCGGAATTGAAAACACTGGAAACGGATTTGAATATCAGGTTTGCGGAAATAGGAGTGGAGTTGCTTCCGGAAACTAAATCCAAAGTGCCAATAACCATGTATATGAATATGGGATTTGGACAGGGATTTACCAAAAACAGCCTGGCTGATTTTCTGGTGGAAGAAGCAGGGCTTAGTCTTTCAGATATCAAAAATGTGGTGGTACAGGACAATCGTTCTTACTTTGATGTTCCTGCCAGGTTCGAAGAGCAAATCTTCATTAACCTGAAGGGTTATAAGCTAGCGCACCGTAATTTAAAACTCACGCTTGATGCCGAACGGAGCAAACGCAACCTGTATTGAGAAGACATTCGTAAACACGAAAAAGGGTTTGGCTAATCGTCCAAACCCTTTTTCGTGTTTAAATATTCGATCTTTTTATAAATCTGCCAGTTCTTTTTCTGCATTGCTTTGATCAATCACCTTTACATCATACAAAATCTCCATTTTGTAAGGTTTATCCAGAATTGCATTGTACATGTTTTTTACTCCATCATAACCCATGGAATGAAAATCCTGTTTCATAGTAGCACAATTCGGATTTCCCTTAATATATTTTAATAGTGGTTTGGATACGTCAAAAAATATGGAAATACCTCCTCTTTTCATAAATGCCAGCAAAGCCGGAACACTGTCTACACCTCCGCTCAGAACAGGCACACCCCAAACCATTTGAACTCCGTTGATTTTCTTGTTGTGTGTTAATTCGTAAGTCAATAATTCTTCTCCGTAATCGGGCATTTCTAATGAAGTAAGCACTTTATCTATTTTTGAATCGCCCATTACCGACCGGAATCCGGATATTCTTTCCGTCATGTTCAACGCATTCATTCCACCACTTAAAATGACAATTTGTTCAGGTGTTTTGTTAGCCTTTTTATATAGACCCATCATGGTTTCGGCACATACCTTACCGGCTTTTTTATTGTCTGTACCGATATAGAAAATCCGATCGCTTTTAGGACTGTCCGAGTCAAAAGTACCTACCTTTATACCTGCTTTAATAGCTTTATTGATAGATTCTTTCAGCATTTCGGCATCGTTGCAGCTGATCAGGATTCCATCCACTTTATAATGAATTAAGTTTTCAATTAATTCTTTCTGTTTTTTTCCGTCAATGGAAGTCGGGGCTTCCCAGGTTACCACAATTCCCAGTTCTTTTGCCGCTTCAACCGCACTTTCTTTGACCTGATCGAATACTGCATTATCTACTTTTGGAATTATTGCTATAACAATCTCTTTTTCTTTCTGCTCTTTCTGGTTGCACGAAACAAAAACAACCGATAAAAGGCATAACATTGTAAGTAAAAGCCATTCTTTTTTCATAATATAAATATTAAAAGTTTATTTAGCAATCTGTTATTTATATAGAAATATTCATTTTTAGTTAATTAAAAAGAGAGGGACAAAAAGTGGTTTAGCTGTATTTTCTTTATTCTTAAACAACCCTAAACAATATTTTGTTTTTAGTTTTCTCATTTTATTCATATATATACATAATAAATCAGAATCAGGGATAGGGGTTTAATTGTGATATTTGCTGCTTTGAGATCACTTTTGTGTAAAATAAAAATTGGCTGAATTTCAATGGAGAAATTCAGCCAATTTTATAAATGTATGCTGCACTATTACAATAATTCTTTAAGCGCTTCTACGAACTCTTTTACTTCATCTTCTGTGGTGTCGAATGAACACATCCAGCGTTGTTCGTGCGTTTCGGCATCCCATTCGTAAAAAGGATATTGAGCGCGTAAGGGTTGGATAACATTTGCAGGAATAATAGCAAATACTGCATTTGCATCTACACTTCGGGTAATTTTTACACCCGGCAACCCACCTACTTCTTTTGCCAGCAGTTTAGCCATTTTGTTAGCATGCGTGGCCATTCGAAACCAGAGATTATGGGTAAGTAGTGCGGTGAATTGCGTTGCAATAAAGCGGTTTTTAGAGAAAAGCTGTGCCGATTGTTTGTGGAAATAGGGGGCATTTGCTTTTAGTTCGTTGTTAAAAATTAACACTGCTTCGCCTATCATTAATCCGTTTTTAGTACCGCCGAAGCTCATAATATCTACCCCGCATTCCACAGTAGCTTCTTTCAGGCTTACACCCAAAGCTGCTACAGCATTCGAAATACGAGCCCCATCCAAATGTACATACATTCCGTTAGCATGCGCAAAGTCACACAGGGTTTTCAGTTCGTCGAGCGAATAGACCGTTCCCAATTCGGTACTTTGGCTAATAGAAATAACTTTGGGTTGCGTATTATGAACATTCCCGATCCGGCCTAACAAAGGTTTAATCATTTCGGGGGTCAATTTGCCATCTAATGTTTTGAGGGGTAGAAGTGAGCAACCTATGCTTTGGGTTGGTGCTCCGCATTCGTCGGCCAGAATATGGGCATATTCCGAACATACAACAGCCTGAAACGGCAGCGTGCAGCATTTCAGGCAGGTTACATTGGCACCGGTTCCGTTGAATGTATAGAGTACGGTTACTTTTCCGAATATATTTTCAAAATGCTGATTGGCTTCGTCTGTAAATTGATCTTCACCGTACGAAATCTGGTGTTGGGAGTTTGCCCGTTGAATGGCTTCAAAAATTTCGGGATGAATCCCCGAATAATTATCACTGGCGAAAGATTTCATTTTTTTGTGGAATCACAAGATGTTAGATGTTTTAGAAGCAAGACATTAGAGCCAGAATGACAGACAAAGGATAAGGAATAGTCGTAAATAAAGAAATAGCAATGTTATTTATTATCTTTGCCCTTTGTTCAACTTATCAGAATACCCATTCAAAGTTCTTGCGACGCTTTAAGGTTTGTTGTCTTGATTCTATAATCTATAAGTCTCAATTAAAATTTGAACTTATCAAAGAAGCTTTTTGATTTGGTTTCTTCAACTTCGGCTACTTCTTCAGCACGTGGAGTTGCTTCTCCTTGTTCGCGTTTAATAAATCCTACCACATCTTCCAGGCCTTCAATGAATTTGTCGAAGTCTTCCTTATATAGAAAAATTTTATGTTTTTCGTAAGTAACCTGTGCATCTTCCTCGTAACCAACTACTTTCTTCTTGCTTTCTGTGATTGCCAAAAACAAATCTTCATTTCTGCTTTTCTTTACATCCAAATAATAAATACGCTTTCCCGCTTTAATTGCCTTTGAATAAATGATTTCGTTGTCTTTCTTCTCAATCTCAAATTTCTTTTTCTCTACTTCCATAACGCTACTGATTTTTCAAATAATTACTAATTCTGAATTATTAATTACTAATGAGTCCCCAAATTTCTGCATTTTTTTTGAATATATCAAACAAAACAGGCATTTTTATTGAATTACTTAAAAATATTTTTTAAAACAGTATTTGCATACTGGTCTTAACGTATTCCAGTGGTGAAATTCTCATTCGATATAATTTGCTGACAATGATTATAATATGCTTATATACAGTTTTTTATGTTCTATTTGTGCGATTAGTCTACTATTTCAGAATCAGAATAGACTGTAAAACAAAAAATATTCTTATTTTTGTGACTCAATATCAACATAAAAGCAATTATAGTGTTTTCTAAATCAATCGTAGTCAGATTGAAATAATCGTTGATCTTTGGATTTTTTTTACCAATAATCAGAAATAGTTAATCACATTAAAAATAATTCAATATGGAATCTACTGTAAAACTTCACTCACTCAAAGTTGTCGAGCTAAAATCTTATGCTTTTGCTTTGTTATTTGTTGCCGGAAACATAATTCTTCCTCAAGTAAGTCACTTAGTGCCAATGGGTGGGATGATGTTATTACCCATTTATTTTTTTACCCTGATTGCTGCTTATAAATACGGGTTTTTTACCGGATTGCTTACGGCTGTGGCTTCTCCGATTATCAATCATGCCCTTTTTGGAATGCCGGCGGCAGAAATGCTTCCTATTCTCCTGATAAAATCAGGATTACTGGCTACTGCAGCAGCTTATATGGCACAGCGTACCAAAGAAATTAAACTCCAAAACCTGCTGTTGGTTATTCTTTTTTATCAGGGAGTTGGTATGGTAGCCGAATTTGCGCTGACCGGTAGTTTTGTGGCTGCTATGCAAGATATCCGGTTGGGTTTCCCGGGAATGTTGCTTCAACTTTTTGGTGGATATTTCTGCCTGAAAGCAATCTCGAAATGGTAAATTAGTCAATAGTTTAGAATTGATAGTTTATCATGGTTACCGGCTATAAATGGCTGTTTTCGAATTAAATGACACGAAAAGAGGCGGCAGTAATTCTGTCCTCTTTCAGAGTCGGTTTGACTTTGAAACAAGTCGAGTGGTTTGTTAGTAAAGATGTAAGAAAAAGTATACATGGGAAAGTCTTTTGATGAAGTGTTGGAGCGTGTGCGGATAATTGAGTTTGCCGAGCAGTTTGATTTGGTTGTAGCCATTGCCAATGGCGGCATAATTCCGGCGGCAATGATTAATCAGCGTTTGGGTTGTGAGTATCATCTGTTGAAGCTTAACCTGCGCGATGCCATGCAAAATAAGTTGTACGATAAACCCAAATTGCTGGCGGAAATAGACTTCGATTTCAAAGGGAAGCGTGTTTTGCTGGTCGACGATAGGGTAAAAACAGGGACTACGCTGGAGTTTGCCAAAGAATTACTTTCGGAAGCAGATGTGGTAAAAACATTGGCTGTAAACGGGGTTGCTGATTATTGCTTATATAATGAATCTTGCTTCCGTTTTCCGTGGATAGTGTAAAACGAGGATAATTAATAATGTATAATTGATAATTATTCATTGATAAAGTAACCGAAAAAAGTACTATCTTTGCACCGAAATAAAAAAAGCGTTCACTGTATTTTATGATTAACCGAGTATTACTGCGTATTAAGATTGTTCAAATCTTATATTCCTATTATAAAAGCGACAGCAAATCGTTTCCTGTCGCCGAAAAAGAATTGTTTCATAGTATTGAAAAAACCTACGACTTGTATTATCACCTCTTACAATTGTCGATAGAAATTACCCGGTACGCTGCTGACCGCATTGAAACAAAACGTAACAAATTACGTCCTACCGAAGAAGATCTGAATCCCAACACCCGTTTTATTAATAACAAATTTGTTGCACAACTTTCGGACAATATTCAGTTTACTGAATATCTGAAAGAGCATAAATTATCGTGGGTAAACGACTCAGAAATCATCAAAGTTCTTTTTGATCAGATTATTGCCAGTGATTTCTATGTTGAATACATGGATGCTCCTGCGGCTGATTATGCTGCTGATAAAGATGTGTGGCGTAAAATCTTCAAGAAAATAATCCTTCAAAGCGAAGACCTGGACGAGTCGATACAGGATCAGAATATTTACTGGACTGACGATATCGAGATGGTGGTGAGCTTTATTATTAAAACCATTAAACGTTTTGATGAGTCGAAAGGTGAAGGACAACCTTTGCTGCCGATGTTTAAAGACGAGGAAGATTCTGAATTCGCCAGTAAACTTATGCGAATAGTGCTGACAAAAGGTGCTGACTTCCGTGTAATGATTGATGCCAACACTAAAAACTGGGAATTGGATCGTATTGCATTTATGGATATTGTGATTATGGAAGTTGCTCTGGCAGAACTTCTTAATTTTCCAACAATTCCGGTAAATGTAACATTGAACGAATATATTGAAATTGCTAAAAATTACAGCACCGATAAGAGTGGAACGTTTATTAACGGCGTTCTTGATAACATCGTTGGACAACTAAAAAAAGAAAATAAGTTGATTAAAGTGGTGATGTTTAGCGATAATAAAAAATAATAAACTATTTTTGCAAGTATAATTATTAAATAATAAAAAGAATATGAGTCTAATGAGCATTTTATTACAAGTAGCTGCGGCACCGGGAGCCGGTGGTATGGGTAGCTATTCGGGCATTTTGATGATGGTTTTGATTTTTGTGGTATTCTATTTCTTCATGATCCGTCCACAGACAAAACGTCAAAAAGAAATCAAAAAACAACGTGAAGCAATGAAAGCGGGTGATTCTGTAGTTACTTCAGGCGGTATTTATGGAAAAGTAAAAGACATTAAAGAAACTACAGTTATTATTGAGATAGCTGATAATGTCCGCATTAAAGTTGACAAAAACTCTGTTTTTGCTACAGCGCAAGATGCACAAACAGAAGTAAAATAATTCGGGTCTTATGGCTGATAAAGGCGGCGTAAAGATTTTCCGTTATTACATGCAAAAGCTTAAATCATTCTTTTTATCAAAAGATATTTTAAGCTTTTTGCTTTTTCTTGTCCTTTCAGCTGCATTCTGGTTTATTAATGCCCTGGGAAAAGAACGGGAAACAATTATAACTATTCCTGTCCGCTACACAGGCGTTCCGCTGAATGTTGCCATTACCAATTCCCCTCCGGAAGAAATTCAGCTAAGTATCAAAGACCAGGGGTTGAAGCTGTTTGATTATTCCAGAACCCATCTTAGCCCATTGACCATTGATTTAACCCGCACCTATTTCCAAAAGGGTGATATTCTGATTACTTCCGACCAATTAAGTGGCAAAATTAGCAGGTATCTGCATTTAATGCCAAGTACCACTGTTATGGAAGTTCATCCTGATTCGATATTGATTCAATATCAAAAGTTGAGTAAGAAAAGCCTACCCATTGAATTAGTTTCGAATATCGAATTGGCCAACCAGTACATTTTGAGCGATAAGATAAAGGTAGAACCGGCCCGGGTAACCGTTTTTGGCCCCCAAGAAATGCTTGATACCCTGAAATCTGTCAGGACAGAACTAGTTAAGCTGGCTGATTTGAGTGATACTGTTTATCTGCGCTGCAAATTGAAACCGGCAAAATTACTTCGCTATTCATTCCCCGAGTGCAAGGTAAGTGTGTTTGTAGAGCCTTTTACTGAACGAAAAGTACAGATGCCTATTATCGCTATTGGCTGTCCACCGAATTTATCAATCCGAACATTTCCTGCGTTTGTCAGTGTGGTTTATACGGTTGGCCTGAGTCATTTTAATACGCTGAATCCAAATGATATACAGGTTTATCTGGATTATAATGACCTGAAATCAAATAAACTTAGCAAGCAAAGATTAATAATCAACAATAATTCATCTCATATTTCCAATATCCGAATTTCCCCCGAGGAAGTGGAATTTATTTTGGAACAAAAATGACCTTGCGAGCCCTAACGTTTTTTTATTCTATGAAAAATATCCAAATGGTTGACTTAAGGAGTCAATACGAAAAAATCAAAGAAGAAGTGAATGCTGGCATTCAGGAAGTGATTGATACGACTACTTTTATAAAAGGTGGAAAGGTAAATAACTTTCAGCGTGATTTGGAAAAATACTTGAATGTAAAACATGTTATTCCGGTTGGAAACGGGACAGATGCCTTGCAAATTGCATTAATGGCATTGGGATTAAAAGCGGGTGACGAAGTAATTACCCCTACATTTACTTTCATTGCTACAGCCGAAGTCGTTGCTTTATTGGGCCTGACACCAGTAGTAGTGGATGTTGATTTTGATACTTTCAATATTTCTCTTGATTCAGTCAAAAAAGCCATTACCCCTAAAACAAAAGCGATCGTTCCGGTTCATCTTTTCGGGCAGAATGCTGATATGGAAGCTATTCTGACATTGGCAAAGGAACATAATTTGTATGTAATTGAAGATGCCTGCCAGTCAATTGGTTCGGTTTATACTTTTGCTGACGGACAACAAGCTCAATCCGGCTGTATGGGCGATATAGGCTGTACATCTTTCTTTCCTTCTAAAAACTTAGGTTGCTTTGGCGATGGCGGGGCTATCTTTACCAATAATGATGAACTGGCTGCCAGTATGCGCGCCATTGCCAATCACGGTATGGTGGTTCGTTATCACCACGACCTTGTAGGTGTCAATTCGCGTCTCGACAGTATTCAGGCGGCTGTGTTGGAAGTTAAACTGAAACATTTGGATGAATATGGCGCTAACCGCCTTGCTGCTGCAGATTATTATGATACGGCTTTTTCTGTAACCGATAAACTGATTACTCCGGTGCGCTCGGCTGCTTCGACACATGTTTTTCATCAATATACCCTGAAACTGAATAATGTAGACCGTGCGGGATTGATTAAGCATTTGGCTGATAAAGGGATTCCTGCCATGATATATTATCCGGTTCCATTGCACCTTCAAAAAGCATATCAGGATACTCGTTACAAGTCGGGGGATTTTCCTGTTGCAGAGAAGCTGAGTGAATGTGTGATGTCATTGCCAATGCATACCGAATTGTCGGAAGAACAATTGGAATATATTACGAAAAGCGTATTGGAATTTGTTGTTTAGGCATTAGTTAATTGGTGTTTCCTGGCTAATTCTCAAAATTGTATCAAAAATGACTTAATACAGTGGCTTATATTTTCATTTTTATCTTTATTGCTCAATCAAAATTAACTCAATAAAAAATGGATTACTTTGCACACGAAACAGCAGTTATAGATGCCGGATGTGAAATTGGCAACGGAACCAAAATATGGCATTTTTCTCATATAATGTCGGGCTGTTCCATTGGTGAATGTTGTAATATCGGGCAAAATGTAGTAATTTCGCCTGCAGTAAAGTTGGGACGAAACGTAAAGATACAGAACAATGTTTCTGTTTATACTGGAGTAATATGTGAAGATGATGTTTTTCTGGGGCCATCCATGGTTTTTACAAACGTTATCAATCCACGAAGCCACGTAAACCGGAAAAGTGAATATGCTGAAACACTGGTTCGTAAAGGAGCAAGTATCGGTGCCAACGCCACTATTGTTTGTGGAAACGAAATAGGTGAATATGCCTTGATAGGGGCAGGGGCAGTGATTACAAAGGCTGTAAAGCCATTTGCACTTGTTGTTGGGAATCCGGCACGTCAAATTGGTTGGGTAAGCGAAAACGGACATAAATTGCAGTTTGACAAAGCTGGCAAAGCTGTTTGTCCGGAAACTGGTCAGGAATATCAGCTTGAAAGCGGAGAAGTAAAACGAATTAAATAATAAAATAAGCATAAGAGATGATTAAGTTCGCGGTAATTGGACAAGGACATATTGGGAAACGTCATGCCGAAATGATTCGCAGGAATCCTGACTCCGAATTGGTGGCCGTATGCGATGTGTTATCTAAAGAGCAATTGGGTTTAGAAGATGTCTCGGAGGCCTATTTTACAAATATCGATGATTTGTTGGCGGCTGGTTTAAAAATTGATGTAGTAAATATTTGTACGCCAAATGGTTTTCATGCCGAATATGCTATCAAAGCTTTGCAGGCCAAAAAACATGTTGTGCTGGAGAAACCGATTGCATTGACCAAAAATGATGCAGAACTTATTCTTTTCAAGTCCTTGGAAATGTCACGTCACGTATTTTGTGTGATGCAAAACCGTTATTCACCACCTTCGGTTTGGTTGAAAGAACTTGTTGATAATAATTCTCTTGGCGATATTTTTATGGTGAAACTTGATTGTTACTGGAATCGTGACGATCGTTATTATAAAAAGGGTAACTGGCACGGTGATGCTAAGCTGGATGGCGGAACGCTGTTTACACAGTTTTCGCATTTTATTGATATAATGTACTGGCTTTTTGGAGATGTTCAGAACATCCGCGGAAACTTTGCCGATTTTAATCATAAAGAGCTGACTGATTTTGAAGATAGCGGCGTGGTTACTTTCGACTTTGTGAATGGTGGTATGGGTTGCCTGAATTATTCAACGGCGGTTTGGGATACCAACCTGGAAAGCAGCATTACCATTATCGGATCGCAAGGAACAGTGAAGGTTGCCGGACAATATATGAACGAGGTAACTTATTGCCATATAAAAGATTATGTTATGCCGGAACTAGCTCCTTCCAATCCGCCTAACGACTATGGTTTGTACAAAGGTTCGGCGCAAAACCACCATTATGTAATTGAAAATGTGATTGAAAAACTTTCCGATAAGGGAACTATTACCACCAACGTACTGGAAGGACTGAAAGTGGTAGAAATTATAGAACGAATTTATGCTCTGCGCGATACGCAGTGGAAAAAATAAAAACTGAAAAATTATGTTACAACGTATTCAAACCATCTATTTGCTGCTTATAGCAATCCTTTCCGGTGTTACTCTTTTTTTACCGGTTGCCGATTTGATTAGTACAAAAGATAATTTAATCTATTTGGTTGATATTAAGGGTATCACTTTGATTCAATCAACCGGAAATATGTTGGTATCCACCACCTGGTTACTGTCGGCTTTTGTAGCTGTTTTTGGAATTATTGCGTTGATTACCATATTTTCCTATAAAAACAGGGTGAAGCAAATCCGGCTATCTGTGATAAATATGTTGTTTATGCTTGGATATTATGTGTTGCTGGTGTTTTATATCTGGTCGGCAAGCAAGCGGTTAAACGCAGAATGGCATCTTCATATTGCAACAGTACTTCCACTTATCAGTTTAATCCTGAATTATTTGGCTATTGGTGCTATCGGAAAGGATGAAAAACTGGTAAAATCGCTTGACAGGTTACGATAAGTCAAAACCTGAGTATATTTCACAAACGCCTTGGTCTACGGACTAAGGCGTTTTTTGTTTTATGCCTATAAACAGGTCTTATACTTATGCTGTCTAACTTTAATCGGAAATAAAGAAATTAAATATTCTTATCAGTATTACAAAATAATTAATATATTTGTGGTTAATAGAATCTAGGAATATAAGCTATTTTGCCTGTTTGCATTGTATTTCATAATCGTGTATTATTAAACGGCTAAAATACAATATTTTAAATCATCACGAATAATGACAAGTTACTAGTCTTAAACAACCAGCAGAATGATTTTACCAAAGAATATACTGAGTTTTATTAAAGATAATACCAAGGATGGATTTGACCCTTTTTACCTTTACGATAGTCAGAGTATAAGGGATAAATGCCGAATGTTCCAGCATATTACCTACGAAAACAAAGCTATACATTTTGCCTCTATGGCCAACATCAATCTTCAGTTCCTTGGGATAGTAAAGATCGAAAAGATGAATATATTTGTCAATTCGCCGTTGCATTTGGAAGCGGCTCATAAGGCAGGATTCAGAAGCGCAGAAATCATTTTTACCTCATCGGCTTTGTCCGAAAAGATGATGAAACACATTGAGAGTTATGATGTTCAGGTGAATCTGGACTCTCCGAACCAACTAGCTATGTGGTTGAAGCTTTTTCCGGGTAAACCGGTAGGAATACGATGCAATATAGGCGATAACGTAAAGCCGTACTCCACACATGCGGGTGCATTTATAGGCAAGGAAAGCCGGTTGGGTTTTACCGTGGATGAAATAGCTCAAATATCGGATAAACACTTGATTAAAGGCTTGCATTTATATGTGGGAACAGACATTTTTGATGTCAGCTATTTTATTGAATGCTACAAACAACTGGTTCATATTTCAGCAGATTTTCCAAACCTGGAATACCTGAATTTTGGAGGAGGGTTCGGAATGTCTGAAAATGATGAAAATCAGTTTGATATTGCAGAATACAACCTTCAGGTTACCAAACTGATGAATGAGGTTTCTAACCAGAAAGGGAAAAGCATAAAACTGATCTTGGAACCGGGACGGATTATCGGGGGCAATGCCGGCTATTTTGTTTGCTGCGTTACCGATACAAAAAACAGACCCGACAGTAAACTGGCCGGCCTGAATGCTTCTACTGTCCAGTTTTCCAGGCCATTGCTTTATGCTGAAATAGCAAATCATCCGGTATCGGTTATTCGTAATGGAGAACAACTATTTTCCACCGAAACGTATCCTACTACTATTTACGGTTGTTCTACCTATTCGCGGGATATCTTTTCAAATAATATTCTATTGCCTGATTTGCAGATTGGCGATGTCGTTGTATTTAGCAATGCCGGATCTTATTGCGCGTCATCGTATATGCAGTTTCTGGGTTTCCCCAAACCCGAAGAGTATTTTATATGATAGCAGAACTTATCGAAAGCAAGTCGGCGCATAAAATTTTTGCAAAAGTAGCCGCTGACATTTACCGTAACAATAAATATTTTCGGGGAACAGATGCCAGTGTGGAAAACCTGGTTTTAAGTTCCGGCAGTACATTCAGTAAGCACGCCACAGTCAAACTGTTTGTTGTGCGCGATGGCAATAACCTGGTTGCGCGCTTTGCACTGATTCATGACCAATGGTTGCCTGATTATGTTCAGGTTGCGTATTTTGAGGCGCAAAAAGGATTAGGAGATATTTTTTCACTCATAAAAAAGGAAATTTACAAACATTTCACCCGCTGCCATAAAGTGGTGGTTGGATTAAACGGGCATTTAAACTATGGAGCAGGCATTTTGATGAATCGCTTCGATGAAACGCCTGTGTTTGGGTTACCCTATAACCCCTGTTACTACGCCGATTATTTTAAAGAACTTCATTGCCGCAAAATGGCGACATTCCGGCTCACGGTAGAAGCTTATGCAGCTTGGGCAGCGTCTTATTCAGTCCAAAAGGAAATGGAAGGACTCAATATCCGGTTTATGGATAAGCAGCAGATTAAAGCCGAAAGTGCAGTTTATACCTTGCTTAATAACCAGGCATTTACAAATCATCCTTATTGGGCTAAACGTGATAAAGAAGAAGATCTGGAACTATTTTATCCATTCCGTTTTCTGCTTGACAATGAAAACCTGATATTTGCCGAAATAAACAACAAGCCTGTAGGATTCTTTCTGTGGTATCCGGATTTCAACTAACTGGTTTCCACGCAACGTGATTTGAATGTTTTTGATGTTTTGAAATACCGCCTTGGAACAACGCCTGACACCATGCGTTTTACGGAAATTGGTATCATTCCTGAATACCAGCGTAGTCCGGTTGCATTGGCATTGATAAATAAATCGCTTCCGGCACTTCATGAAAAAGGGTTTAAATATTGTGAAGGAGGGTTTATTTTTGAAGAAAACCAAGCTTCAATGGCTTTAGTAAAACGTATGTTGCAACGTTGTTATGGTGTAGAGCCTGAGATTTATCGTCAATATGCCACTTTTGAAACTACACTTTAATGATTGAATTCAAACGCATAGAAACAACAGCTCAGCTTCCCGAAACATGGGACAAGCTGGCGGAAAGCTATTTCCAGCAACGGAATTTCCTGGCGCATGCCGGGAAATTTAATCCCTGCCGGCAACGGTATTATATGTGTTTAGAAGATGGTGAAGCTGTTGCTGCTGCTATAGCTTATTCAATCAGAATTGATATTCTTACGTTTATCAAAGTCAAAAGCCCACTGAAAATGAACATTGTGGGAATTCCATGTTCGGTATCGAGCCCGGGAATTTTTGGGAAAAGAGCTTTCGTTGAAGCGTTGAAAACTTACATTTATCAAGCAGAAAATGGTCTCTTGCTGTTTCTGAATCTGCCGGAAAAAACCAAAGATATTACGCATGCTTCGGGACTTACTTTGCCAACCATTGTTTTATCAAATAAATACAAAGACTGGAATGATTACATCACGTCACTCCGCACCGGTTACCGGCGCAGGCTGAAGCAAATCAATCAAAATAATCCGGATTTGCGGTTTGAGAGAAAGGATTGTTCCGCCTTTACTGAAGCAATGTACAAACAATACCTGGAAGTGTATGATAGGAGCGCTGGAAAGCTTGAAAAACTTAGCTTTGATTTCTTCAGAAATCTGCCTCCGGAATTTATTCTGACAGTTTGTTATGAGAAAGACAATGTTATTGGGTGGAATCTGGCTCTCGCCAATGAAAATATGTACTATTTCTTTTTGGGAGGAATAGATTATAAACGAAACAGAATTCACAATACGTATTTAAGGCTGTTGTCAAGGCTAATTCAAGATGGCATTGAGCGAAATGCAGAATTTATCGAGCTGGGCCAAACTGCTGAAACACCTAAAATGCGAATGGGTGGCAAACCCGAGACGCTTTATATGGAAGCATATCACAGCAATGGGTTGATGAATGGATTGTTGAAAATAGGCAAGCCATTGCTGGAATACAAACGAAAACTTGAAAATACAAATGCACTAAAGGAGGAACTGCGATGAAGATATTAATGATACGTCCGAAGCCAACTTCCGAAACAATCGGATTGCAGCACATGATGATTGTGGAACCCCTGGAACTGGAGGTTTTGTGTGCCTTGAAGCGTGAGTCCGACTCGGTCGTGATTGTGGATTTGATCCTTGAAAAAAGATCCTTCGAATCGTTTGTTATTGAACATAAGCCTGACATATTGTGTATTACCGGATATATTACCAATGTTTCCACCATAATTTCATATTGCCGGATTGTCAAAACTCTGAACCGCAAAATAGTCAATATCGTTGGTGGCGTGCATTGCGAAGTATGCCCCGAAGATTTTGAAGACGAAGCCATTGATTATCGTGTGGTACGGAATGCAGCTATCGTTTTTACCGATTTGCTGAATCATATCGATCAAAAAACAGCATTGCCTGCCGGTGTTTTTCGTCCGGACGATACATTGGAGAATGCAACACTTCCTGCATTTGATTTCCACGTTCCATTTCCGGACAGGAAGCAAGTGGCACATTACAGGAACAAGTATTTCTACATTTTCCATGAAAAAGTGGCGTTGATAAAAACATCGTTTGGCTGCCCTTATCAATGTTCGTTCTGTTTTTGCCGGATTATAACCAATAAAATCTATTACCAAAGGCCGTTGGCTGAAGTAATTGAGGAGCTGGAACAAATAGAAGAATCGGAAATTTACATTGTTGACGATGATTTTCTGGTTGACAAAAAATGGCTGCAGGAATTTATCGCAGAAGTAAAAAGACGCAATATCCATAAGCATTACCTGGTTTATGGGCGGGCCGATTTTATTGCCCAAAATCCTGATATCATGCACGAACTTGCCGGTATTGGCCTGCGGACTGTGATTGTAGGATTTGAAAGTTTCTCGGATAAAGAACTGGACAAATACAACAAGAAAACGTCGGTGGCTATGTATCGGGAAACTATGGCTGTGCTGAACCGTGAAAAAATTGATGTTTTTGCCACCATCATTATTCCGCCCGAATGGGACAGGGATGATTTCAACAATATGGTGAAGGTTATCAAGGAACTGGGTATTCATTTTGTGAACCTGCAACCTTTGACACCGCTTCCGAAAACGGGAGTGAGTTACCCGGAAAACCGCATTCTGATTGACCGCTCGGAATATGACAAATGGGATTTGGCGCACATATCAGTTTTACCGGAAAAGCTTACCGTTCCGGAATTCTACAAAGAAATACTCAAAGCATACAATGCTGTTATTTTCAGCCCGGATGTGCTCTGGAAATACCTCAAAACGTATCGCCTGCCCATGCTTTTCAAAATGCTGGTGGGAAGTTACCGCGTGTCAAAACAGTATCAGGATAAAATAAAAGAAGCCGAAAAACATGCCTAAAATTCTATTTATACAACCCACGCAGTATGCCGAAAGCGGCAAGCTGTGCAAACAAACGAAAATCAATCTTCCGGGGCTGGCCTTTCCGTTGTTGGCAGCTTACACGCCCAAACACTGGGATGTGGAATTGCTTATTGAAGTGGTCGACGAAATTGATTTTGAGTCGAATGCAGATATTATTGGCATTGGCACCATGGGACATGCTACTTTTCGCGGGCTTGAAATTGCCGCTGAATTTAAAAAGCGTGGTAAAACAGTGATTATGGGCGGTTACATGGCATCCATTGCCTACAAGGAAGCCATGAAATACGTAGATTCGGTGATAATAGGCGATGCGGAGATTTCGTATCCTAAAATGCTGAAGGATTTTGAGGAAACTGGCAAAGTTGAGCCTTTGTATAACTGTCCCATCAATGAACTGAAAAATCTTCCGGTGCCACGTTACGATCTGCTTACGCAAAAGAAAATAGGAGCGATGCTGCCCGTTCAGGCGGGGCGTGGATGTACGTTTACCTGCTCGTTTTGTTCTATTGCATGCCTGTACGAAGGGCAATACTTGTTTCGACCGGTCGATGAGGTTATCCGTGATATAAAAGAGGTGAAACGGCTCGGTTTCAACCGTTTTTACCTGATAGATGATAATATCGTTTCCAATCCGAAATACCTGCGGGAACTTTGTGAGAAAATCACTCCGTTGAAAATGAAATGGGCCAGCCAGTGCGCCATTCATTTGGCAAAGAATCCTGAGTTGTTGAAAATAGTGCGGGATTCCGGGTGCGATTTGATGAGTTTTGGTGTGGAAAGCATTCAGCAGGATGCTATCAACAGCCTCGACAAACCCTGGCTAAAAGCCAATGAGCACGAATCGAATATAAAAATTCTGGCCGTATCGGGCATTGTGGTAAGCACCGAAATGATTGTGGGGACGGATTTTGATACCGAACAATCCATACGCGACACGTACGATTTTATTTACCAAAACCGTGTTCCCATTCCACGTTTTTATATTCTGACGCCCATTCCGGGCACCGACCTTCATACCGAACTGACAAATCAGGGGCGCATGCTGACGGATGACCTTCGGAAATTTGATGGAACACGTTGTGTACATATTCCTAAAATGATTGAACCGGAAAAACTGACCGAAATGTATTGGTGGCTGAACAACCGTGTTTTTTCGCTGAAAAGCATTATTCACCGGGTTCTTTTCAACAAGCAATTGCTGAAAAATCCGGAAATGTTACTATTCTCCCTTGGCGTTAATTTGCATTACCGGCACTATGTAAAACGAAAAATTACGCCTAATATTTTTTGACGTTCATAAATATCCTGCTCTATACTCCACCTGTGCCGAAACAGTCAATCCAAATTGATTATCTGATTTCGTGCGAGCCTCTGGAGCTTGAATAGCTCTACACTGTTCTCTCTGAAAAACATTCGGTATTTTTTTCTGGAAAAAGGCTGCGAACCGGCACTTTCCGAAAGTATTGTTTCTAACGAAATTGATATGCTTTGCATCATCAGTGCTGAACAAATTTTGGAGGTTATCTGTTTTAATCAACCATGTAACAAAACAATTACCTACAAATGAACCTGAAATTTGCACTTATTCTGATCAGTTTGCTTTCCTTGTTTGGTCAGGCAAGTTGTCAGCAAAATAAAAATAAAAAGAATATGAAGTATAATATGCTGACCCCGCAGGAAGAAGCCGTAATTTTGTATAAAGCCACCGAACGTCCATACACCGGCGAATATGTTGATAATAAATTGCAGGGAACGTATGTGTGCCGGCAATGTGATGCGCCGTTGTATCGTTCCGAAGATAAGTTTGATTCGCATTGCGGCTGGCCGAGTTTCGATGATGAAATTACGGGAGCTGTAAAGCGCATTCCAGATACAGATGGCCGGCGCACAGAAATTGTATGTGCCAATTGTGGTGGGCATTTAGGTCATGTCTTTGCAGGCGAGGGCTTTACGCAAAAAAATACGCGTCATTGCGTGAACTCTATTTCAATGAAATTTATTCCTTTAAAAAATATAAATATGGAAAAAGCTTTTTTTGCTTCCGGTTGTTTCTGGGGCACCGAATATCACTTTATGAAAGCCAAAGGGGTGATAGAGACTACTGTGGGTTATATGGGCGGACATACGCAGAATCCGACTTACAAAGAAGTTTGTACGGGCGAAACCGGACATGTTGAAACTACGGAAGTTGCTTTTGATACAACGCAAACTTCGTACGAAGACATGTTGAAACTTTATTTTGAAACCCACGATTTCACGCAGGTAGGAGGGCAGGGGCCTGATATTGGTGACCAGTACCGTTCCGTGATTTTCTACACTTCGGACGAACAAAAGAAGCTGGCTGAAAAGTACATTGGCATTCTTACCAACAAGGGTTATAAAGTAGCCACAACTCTCGAAAAGGCGCCTCAGTTCTGGGCGGCAGAAGATTATCATCAGGAGTATTACGATAAAAAACAGGGCACTCCTTATTGCCATATTTACCGCAAGATATTTTAATTAATGCTTCTTAGTCACTAAAGCAAGAGAAATTATAAATCTATATTTGATCTGATAAAAAACGTCTTACATGAAAAATGTAAGGCGTTTTTTTATTTACAGCATTAGACTAAATCTGATTTATCTTTTTTCCAACTTAATTTTTTACAATTTATCAATTATCAATAAAACAGTGTGAATTTTGTAACTCTTTATGAAAATTATGTAACGCTTAAGATGCTTAATAACCTCACCTTTGTGCAATAGAAATTAATACTTATTAAAAAGAAACGAAAATGAAAACATTTAAATTACTTGTATTTGGATTGATGTTGATGCTTGCCGGTGCTGTACAAAGCCAGGTATCTGTGAATGTAAATATTGGAACACCACCGGCTTGGGGTCCATCTGGATATAACGATGTGCGTTATTATTATTTACCAGACGTGGAAGCCTATTATGATGTGCAAACATCAATGTTTATCTATATTTCTGGCAATCATTGGATTCGTAGAACTTATTTACCAAGCCGTTACAGGAATTACGACTTGTATAACGGATATAAAGTGGTAATGAACGATTATCGTGGAAATGCACCTTATTCTTATTACAGGCAACATAGGGCGAAATACGCGAAAGGTTACCGGGGACATGAGCAACGGAATATTGGTGAAAACCGACAGAGAAACAATAATCAGCACAGCCAGCGCGCCATAGTAAACCAACACAGCACTAACGACAGGAACCATGGATCAGGAAATAACAAGAGTCAGAACCGGGGCAATAACCAAAAACAGAATAAAGGGAATGATAACGGTCATGGAAACCGGAAATAATATCAGATAATCAGAATTAAATACAACTACAATAATAAAAACAAAATGAGAAAAATAACTTTTATCGTCGCATTGATCCTGCTCAGCTTAGGTTCATCATTATCAGCACAAGGTAAGTTCCAAACTGCAGAAAGACATGGCGGAACATTGAATCTGGGATTGGGAATTGGTGGATACTCGGGATATTACGGCTACATTGGCCATACATTGCCGGTGCTGAATATCAATTACGAATTTGGAGTAGCCCGGAATTTTACACTGGCACCATTCTTAACCTTGTATTCATACACTGACGGAAACTATAGGGAAACCGTAACTCCCATTGGCGTAAAAGGAACCCTTTATTTAGACCAATTATTACATGCCGGTTCACGCTGGGATTTTTATGGTGCCGGCTCATTGGGTGTTGCACTTGTAAGTACAACCTGGGATGCAAATTATTACGGAGACAGAACATACTATCGTTCAGTTGATCCATTGTATCTCGATTTACATTTAGGAACAGAATATCATTTTACAAACCATATAGGAGCTTTCCTTGATTTGTCAACCGGAGTTTCGACTGTTGGTATAGCTATACATTAATTAAACAAACAACATTATGTCAAAAGAAAAAGAAGGTAAGGAGAAATCCGACAAAAAAGCACCTTTGAAAAACCTGAAAGAAAAGCGTGCTGAAAAAGCAATGAAACGCAAGGACAAAAGCAAAGTTAGTGAAATTAAGCTTTAGGATTTAATTAATTAAGCTGTTGACATTTATCAACCCTTTTCCGTTGTCAGTTGACAGTGGAAAGGGGTTTTTTATTGTTCTTGAGAATATGCTTTGCTTTACATGCAGGTGTGAATTATGTAACTCATTCACAAAATATTGTAACTTTTTGCCCTCCGGTTTTTCCTACATTTGTATTATTCAATTAGTATAAATCCAAACTTTAAAAAACAAAATTATTATGAGTACAACAAAAGTGGTATTAGGCGTTGTGGCTGGAGCAGCTACAGGCGCATTACTGGGAGTTTTATTTGCACCGGCAAGAGGTGCGGTAACCCGCAGGTCAATTTTACGTAAAGGTGAAAGACAAGTAGATGAATTGAAACATAGTTTCAATGAATTTGTCGACAGTATTTCCGCAAAATTTGATAAGGTAAAAGAAGAAGTCGTTGACTTTGAAGAAGAAGCAATGAACAGCGCCGAAATAGTTGACAAAGATGCTAAAACGGCTAAGGTTAAATAGTTTTCAATAAACAACTTTATTAAGTCTGCTCCGGAAAGAAATTTTCAAACGAATTGTCCTGCCTTGGGATTTTCGGAGTGGACTTGATATAATACGTACAACTTAAAGTAATTAATAACATGCAAGAAGATACGAATTTAAGTAGTTGGAATAATATAATACACCATTTATTTGGTGTTGTGCGATAATATTCGTATATTTGTCTCAATATGAGATATATAAAACTAAAAACAGAGGATATTGAGCTGTTAGAATTGC
>Ga0079306_1000889_pt1 | contig 23102 bp, 21 predicted proteins | sample Methanotroph_Enr_FD_79181 | JGI IMG/M metagenome (GOLD analysis project Ga0079306, IMG submission 79181) | Enriched soil microbial communities from Old Woman Creek wetland in Ohio, USA - Methanotroph_Enrichment_5 | ecosystem: Environmental > Terrestrial > Soil > Wetlands | place: USA: Ohio...
ATATCTTTTAATGCTTTGTTTTCGTATATTTTACTGGATAATTCCATTAATTTAAACTTGCTATTATGAATGTCATATCAACATGCCTAACAGGAACTGCAACTATTCTAACGTGCAGGAAGATCGCTCAATCATTCAGCGAGAACATCTACGAACTTTCTTCAATCAGACACAATTGGTCGCCTGAATATGCTGGTGACCTAAAGAAAAGGATTGAAGGAATTATACACCAGCATTTTACGCATGAATCACTTGTTGACCATCTGGAAAAAAATAGTCAGTTCTACGACTTAATGATTGCAGCCTTAAAAGATATCAGTGTATTTCGTGCCGAAATGAAGGTTGATTTTCATCACGACAAGACATTTATTAACCAAACTTTTGATAGTTTGGGTTATGTCGATTATTACAGCGATGCTAAAAACGGCGATCATTTTAGTTTGTATAAAATGATGGCAACTTTCCGCCGAAACATGACACCTGAATTACAGCATATTGTGCTTGCCCGCGGAATCGAACAAAATCTGCTGGATCGTTTACTTTCATACAAGGAAAAACTTGCTGAGCTTAAAAATTGCTTCGATATTTCGTATGGGAAAGACCAGTTAAGTGCTGATCTGAAACGTGAAATAAATGCAATTTATTCTGAAGTGAAAGACATTTGCCGGATTGCGAATGCTTATTATGAATTTGATCCAATTATGCGCGATAAGTTCAATTTCTACAAAGTCATGATTAAACTGAAAAAATCTGCACTGAAACCGGTATAGAAAAATTTCGGGATTCAAATTGCTGATTAAAAGTTGAACTCTCTTTGAAACGATACGTTTCGTGAATACCTGATCATTGTTAGCTGTTCATTTTGTCAATCACCGAACAGCTAACAATGATTTTTATTTCAAGAGACTGACCTGTTTATTCCTGATCGTCAATTTCTTCTTCCTCTATATCATCCTCATTCTCTTCATCAGCCGAATAGACCACATCCAGATCTTCATCCTCGAAAACCTGTGGTTTGGTTACCTGCGCCAAAGGTTTCAGGTTCGATGGGATTGGTTTATTAATATTGTCTTCGAAGTATGGAAATACATCAATGATGTTGCAAACCGCAATTGAGGTAGTTTGGTAGGGCACCAGGATATACGAAAGACCGTCTTCCAATCGCTGAAGAGCCTGTTTAATATCGTCGGCAGCAACCAAAAAATAGTTGTTTATTTTCTTTTCTTTTCCGGCTTTTTCGTCAATGGTAACAATCCCAATTTTTGCTTTATACCACCATTCACCTACTTCATGAGGGAAAATCTCGATGATGTTAGATTTTTTGATATTCTCAACAACAAACTCTCCGCGTACCATGGTTTGCACTTGCTGAATTATACGCGTTTCAGCATCGGTAAATGTCACGGCATCAACCAGATAAACTTCACTGACTTTGCGTTCACGACCGTCGTCGTCAACTTTTACATATTTTACTTTACACTCGAACCAGGTTTGCATAATTTAATTTTTAATCTAAATGATTTGTTGATGACAAAGAATTATCCTATTGCCCCATGCAGCTGTCAGGTGGCAAATCAGATTTCAGATATGTACTTGAATCTGTTTTTCAAAAACTAACTTTCCGATAGTAAAAGTTTATCGGCAATGGCATTTGCAAGGTCGATGTACCGATAAAAATGATCAGCTTTCATTGCGCCTTTTTCTTCCAACGAGTCTCCAACAACTTCCCATTGTATTTCTTCTGCAAACTTTTGAAGGTTCTTAACTCCGCCACCGTTCCAACTGTAAGAACCAAAAATTCCGAGTAAATGGTTCTTGATTCCCATGTGCTTTATTGTTGTCAATAGCGTTTCGACTGTTGGAAACATCGCGTTGTTGTAAGCGGCACTGCCTAAAATAAGCGCCTTATATTTGAATATATCGCTTATAATGAATGATGGATGGGTTTTGGAAGAATCGTAAACCCGGATATTTTTTACGCCTCTGACAGCAAGTTGGCGGGCAATAATTTCGGCCATCTTAGCAGTATTTCCGTACATCGAACCATAGACGATTACTGCTCCGGGTTCAGTCTGGTAGGTGCTTAATTTGTTATATTTATCCAGAATGAAGTCAATGTGCGACCTCCAGATCATGCCATGAGTGGCAGCTATCATTTTAATGTCGTACTTGGCTATTTTCTTCAAAGCACGCTGGGTATGCGGGCAATATTTACCTACAATGTTCGAGAAATACCGTACTATTTCTTCATCGTATAGTGTATAGTCCAGTTCATCGTCAAAAATTCCACCATCAAGTGTTCCATAACTTCCACAGGCGTCGCCCGTAAAGAGAATTCCATTGGTCGATTCGTAGGTAACCATTGTTTCGGGCCAGTGTACCATGGGTATGGTGGTAAACTGCAAATTGGTTTTGCCAAGCGACAGTTCCGAATCATCATATACTTCGAGAGATTTTTGGTTTACCTGGTAAAAATTGGCAGCCATTTCAAAAGTCTTCTTATTACCAACCAACGTGATGTCCGGATAACGGGAAATAACTGCTTTAAGCGCTCCGGAATGATCTGGTTCCATGTGGTTTATGACGAGATAATCTACCGGACGGCCGTTGGTTAAGACTTCAATTTGGTCGAGAAAATCGTCGATATACGAACGTTCGACGGTATCTATCAAAGCTATTTTTTCATCAACAATGAGGTAAGAATTGTATGAAATCCCTTTTGGAATAGGCCAGATATTTTCAAAAAGGTGGGTTTTGCGATCATTAAAACCCACATAATAAATGTTTTCGGCTAAATTAACCCTATGCATATCGAACTGTTTTGATGTGTGTATTGTGTTCAGCGAAAATACGCAAATTCAGGCAAATTGCAGAAGTCGGTATCTCTTTCTTACAGAAATTAAGGAAAAGAATACAAACAATACAGCTGGCCATTTGTCCATGGTTTAGGTTCTTCGGTTGAAATGATTATTTTTATGCAAAAAATCCGAAGTAAATGGATATAACTAAGAAAAGCCGGCTTATGCTATTTCCCCGATTAAATAAATGGATAGTTATTGTTTTTATTATTGCAATATCAGTTACAGGACTTCGCGGGTACCAACTTTATCGTTACATTTTTGATCCAAACATTCAAAGTCCAGGTAGTATCAAAATTCCATTGAATGCAACCTATGATCAGGTCATTGATAGTTTGAAAAAGCATGATATTATTATGAATTACGTTGCTTTCGACTGGGTCGCCAAACGGAAAAAATATCCCGAGTCGGTAAAGCCGGGTAAATATTTACTCGATAAAGGTTTGAATACGAATGAAATTTTGAATATGTTGAGATCCGGCAATCAGATACCAGTTCAGGTTACATTCAATAATCTGCGATTTATAAATGAATTGGCTGGTGCGATTTCGAAATACATAGAACCTGATTCAATGGAACTCCTCCAAAAATTTAGCGATCCAACGGTTCACGAGAAATACGGATTCACGGAAAGTAATTTTCATTGCATGTTTATCCCGAATACTTATGAGTTTTACTGGACTACTACTGCGGATCAGTTTCTCGAACGAATGTCGATGGAGTATAAACGCTTCTGGAATGAAGTAAGGAAAAATGAAGCGAATGAACTGGGATTAACTCCTGAAGAAGTGATGACGGTAGCTTCAATCGTTCAGGAGGAGACCAATAAGAAGGATGAAAAGCCTATTGTTGCAGGATTATATTTGAATCGTATAAAGCGGGGAATGCCTTTGCAGGCTGATCCCACCGTAAAGTTTGCTCTGGGTAATTTTCGTATCAAACGGGTGCTGAAAAGTCATTTGGAAATCGATTCGCCATACAATACCTATAAATATGCCGGATTGCCACCGGGTCCAATTAATTTTCCTGAAATTTCCAGTATTGAAGCTGTTTTGCATGCATCAAAGACTCCATACATCTATATGTGTGCCCGTCAGGATTTTTCAGGATATCACAATTTTGCCAGAAATCTTTCAGCTCACAACGAGAATGCCCGGAAATACAAGGCAGCACTGGATTCGCTGGAGATCTATCAGTAAATAAAAAGCTCCCGGAAGATTGAATTCATCCAATCTTCCGGGAGCTTTTTTATATTATCCGGAGACGTTCCTTTAATCAAAAATATCTTTCATTTTTTCAAAGAAATTACGGTCAGACTGGTCGGGTCCGTCCAGGAAGCTCGGTGAGGACTGAAGTTTTTCGAGAAGTTTCCGTTCTTCAGAGTTGAGTTTCTTAGGAATCCACACATGCACGCGAACCAGTAAGTCACCTTTCCCATAGCCGTTGACATCGGGTAGGCCTTTCCCCCGCAAACGCAGAATTTTTTCGGGCTGAGTGCCGGGTTCAATCTTAACTTTTACTTTGGCATCAACAGTTGGTATCTCTTTGGTAGTTCCTAAAGTTATTTCAGGAAAAGTAACGTAAAGATCATAAACCAGGTTGTTGCCATCCCTCATCAGTGTAGGATGCTCATCTTCCTGAATGACTACAAAAAGATCGCCGTTGATACCACCACGTCGTCCGGCATTTCCTTTTCCGGCCACATTAAGCTGCATACCTTCGCCTACACCGGCTGGTATCCTGATGCTGATAACTTCTTCGTCACGAACAACTCCTTCTCCCTGACAATGAATACATTTATTGGTAATCATTTGTCCTTCACCGCCACAACTTGGGCAAGTTGATGTGGTTTGCATCTGTCCGAGCAGAGTATTCTGTATACGGGTAACATGACCAGAGCCTTTGCATGTTGAGCAGTTTGTGAACGATGATCCCCCTTGTGCACCGGAACCATGACAGTGGGTACAGGGAACATATTTCTTTACCTTAATCTTTTTTGCAACACCGTTGAGTACCTCAATCAGATTAAGATTGACTTTTACACGAAGATCAGATCCGCGGTGCTGACGTGGCCCACGGTTACGCGAACCTCCACCGAAACCGCCAAATCCACCAAAACCGCCTCCTCCGAAAACATCACCAAACATCGAAAAAATATCGTCCATTGACATATCGTGACCGCCAAAACCGGCACTTCCACCCATTCCGGCATGGCCAAACTGGTCGTATTTCTGACGTTTTTCGGGACTGCTCAATATTTCGTATGCCTCAGCAGCTTCCTTAAATTTTTCCTCAGCTTCTTTGTTTCCGGGATTTTTGTCCGGATGAAATTGAATTGCTTTTTGCCGGTAGGCCTTTTTTATTTCATCAGCAGACGCTGTTTTGCTGACCCCCAGAATCTCGTAAAAATCGCGTTTTGTCATTTGAATCAAATAAATCAGGCTTATTCGCCTATAACTACTTTGGAGAACCGTATTACTTTGTCGTTCAGAAAATACCCTTTTTGTACCACATCAACGTTTTTACCTTTCAATTCTTCGGTTGGAGCTGGTATTTTGGTAATAGCTTCGTGTAAATCGGTATTAAAATCTTTTTCCTTTGCTTCAATTTCCTTTATTCCGTTTTGTTTTAGAAATTCCTGAAACTTGGCGTAAATCAATTTCACACCATCTTTCAGGTGACTTTCTTCTTCCACCAAATCCAGGGTTTGCATGGCACGGTCGAAATCATCAATTACAGGGAGAATACTTACCAAAAGGCTTTCGCTGGCTGTTTTTAACAGTTCCATGCGTTCTTTCAAAGTGCGTTTCCGGTAATTATCAAACTCGGCCTGTAACCGAATGTGTTTGTCTTTCAACTCAAGTAACTCTGATTCTACTTTTTCAAGTTGTTCTTCAGGTTTTGTTTTTCTGTGGCCTCTATCTTTTTTTGCTTCCTTTTTGCTTTGAGCGGATTCCTCTTGTGAAGCTGTTAAATCAGGTGATTCATTTTCCTGTGCTTCAGGTAATTTGGCGTCGTCTTCTGTCATTATTCCTGTATTTTAAAAATTTTCTTTTTTTCGAACTGCAAATATACTGCCATTGGGTTTACGTTTGACAAATTGGCATTTTAAATAATTGCTAACTGACAGTCTTGTGATATTGTTATATGCTATGACTACTCTAAAGAATAAGAAAGGGCAGTCCGTTTTATTTGGGCTGCCCTTTCTGCATTTCAGTTATATTTTTTTATTTTAGAAGTGCATTGATGGCCTGTTCTAATGCCGGCCCACGAAGGTTTTTGCCGACAATAATTCCATCTCCGTCAATTAAGAAATTGTTAGGAATGCCTCTAACACCATAAATTCCCGCATATTTAGAATTCCACCACTGCAAATCACTTACATGATTTTCCCAGCTGAGTTTATCTGCTTTGATGGCTGCTTCCCATGCAGTTTTCTCTTTATCAAGCGAAACACTGAATACGGTGAATCCCTTAGCTCCGTTAAATTTTGAATTTTTATATTTTTCGTAAGCAGCAACAACATTTGGGTTTTCCTGGCGGCATGGTCCGCACCAGGATGCCCAAAAATCGATCAGTACCAATTTGCCCTGCAATGATGAAAGTTTAAGTTCTTTTCCATCAACCGATTTCTCAATGATTTCAGGTGCTTTGTTGCCAATGTTTAAGCCGATTGGAGCTTCTTTCTTATCTTCTTTTTTCGAATTAGCTGCATTTGATAGCGTTGCGATTGCAAAAAATAGGACAAAGGCGATTGTCAATTTCATCTTCATATTTATAAGATTTAAATAATGGATTTCTTTTACTTCAGCAAAAATAACAATTCAGGAATAGCTTTGTAAAATTGAAAGCTATTGTTTGAAAACATTAACAAGAAAGGTAAGCTATTGCATTTTACCAATAGTTGAAGTGTTCGGATTTATAGATTAGTCGATCCTGGTAATTCTTGCTCCAATTGCGTTCAATCGGTCATCAATGTTCTCATAACCACGGTCGATCTGTTCAATGTTGGAAATTTTGCTTGTTCCCTGTGCAGATAAAGCAGCAATCAACAGTGCAACTCCTGCACGAATATCAGGCGAACTCATGTTGGTTGCCCTAAGCTGATATTTGTGATCGAGACCGATTACGGTTGCGCGGTGTGGGTCGCAAAGGATAATTTGAGCTCCCATATCGATCAGTTTATCGACAAAAAACAAGCGGCTTTCGAACATTTTTTGGTGAATCAGCACGCTTCCTTTAGCTTGTGTAGCAATGACAAGGAAAATGCTGAGTAAATCGGGAGTCAGGCCTGGCCAGGGAGCATCCGCAATGTTCATGATCGAACCATCAATAAAAGTCTCAATTTCATAATGTTCCTGTGCCGGAATGAACAAATCATCATCACGTTCTTCAATCGTAATTCCCAATCGTTTAAACTGTTCCGGAATGATTCCCAAATGTTGAATTCCGGCATTCCGGATGGTAATTTCAGAATTGGTCATAGCGGCAAGTCCAATAAAACTTCCAACCTCAATCATATCGGGCAGAATTTTGTGCGAACATCCGGTGAGTGAAGTAACTCCTTTTATGGTGAGCAGATTGGACCCAATTCCTTCAATAATTGCACCCATAGAAACCAACATTCGGCAAAGTTGCTGAACGTAAGGTTCACAGGCAGCATTATAAATTGTCGTTGTTCCTTCGGCCATAGAGGCGGCCATCACAATATTTGCAGTTCCGGTAACCGAAGCTTCATCCAGAAGCATATAAGTTCCTTTCAGTTGGCTTGCTTTAACGCTGAAAAAATGTTCGTCAGGATTGTAATTGAAAGTGGCTCCAAGTTTTTGCAGACCGGTAAAATGAGTATCCAATCTTCTTCTACCGATTTTATCGCCACCAGGTTGTGGAATATAACCCATTCCGAAACGAGCCAGAAGTGGACCTAGAATCATAATTGATCCCCGCAGACTGGCTGCCTGCCGGGCAAAAATGTCAGTTTTTAAGTAATCGAGCCGAATCTCGTCAGCCTGAAAAGTATAATTCCCTTTACTGTGCCGTTCGGTTTTAACTCCAAGCTGATTTAATATTTCGATCAGTTTGATCACATCGCTGATCTCAGGAATATTGCTAATCTGAACCTTATCTGAAGTTAGAAGTACGGCACAAATTACCTGAAGGGCTTCATTTTTAGCTCCCTGCGGATGTAAATCACCATGTAATTGCTTACCGCCTTCAATTTTAAAAGTTGCCATCTCGAAAAAAATACCGTGTTAGCTTGCTTATTTTTTTGACTTTTGACTTTCTACTTTTACCTTGTCTCCCGGATTTTATGGTCGCTGCTGTTTGCGATCATCAGATTTCTGAAATTTTCGTCCCGGATTGTTTCCCATATTTTGTTTTTTCTGATTCCGGAACAGGATATCCTTGGTTTCAGTAAGAATAAGGTCATTGCATTTAATTTTGCCTTTCGAAAGCTCTTCGATATCCGCTAGAATTTTGTCATCGGTAACCGAATCTTTGTTCCACATCACATAACTCTTTTTCATGTGATTGGCAATCAGCTTAATTAATAATTCACGTTCTTTCTCATCTTCATAAACAGCAGCCTTTTCAATTAAAGTTTCTATCGTTTTTCCATAGTGACGATATTTAATCTTGTTATTATCGTAAGGAATCCGAAGGGGAGGTGTGTTGAAAAACTCAGGAGATGGCGGCGAATATGGATAATCGATGTCTAACTGGAAGTTAGCCATAATGGCCAGATGATCCCAAAGCTTGTGTTTGAAATCATTAATGTCGCGAAGGTATGGATACATCGTACCCATAACATCTATGATGGTTCTGGCTGCCCTGTTACGTTCATTGCGGTCTTCAATGGTCATGATATGATTGACCATATTTTGTAAGTTTCTGCCATACTCAGGCAGAGGCAACTTACTGCGATTAGAATTATAATCCATGGATATAAATAATGTTTTTCTTAAAAATCAGGCTGTTATCTTTATAAAGGAAATCTGTAGAGATAATCAGGATGAAGCGAATTGGTTGCAAAATAAGTCAAAATAGTTTTGTCCGCAAAAAAAAGCGACAAAAACTATTTAAAATTGGAAATACACTGCAAAACTAACTAATTATCCGGAGTTTAGCGAATTTTAACAGAAGTTGTTTTTTTCCGGCATTCTGAAAAAAAACAGTTGCCTGAATATCGGGCATTTTTCCCTCCATTTGCAGTACTTTTCCACGGCCGAAACGCTGATGTTCAACGATCATTCCTGCCTGTATTTCTTCCGGGTTACTGTATTCGAACGAATCAGTTTCTTTCTTCGCTTCCCGTAGTTTGATTAATTTGTGTTGTAAATCGGGCTGACTGGCCGGGGAAGGTCGGAATCCGGAAACTGAAGTACTTTGAGGGCGTGGTTTTGGCACAGCAAAAGGCAAATCCTGAGAGTCACCAAAAAATACCGGATCTTTCTCAAGCGGCATGTTCAGATATTGTGGATCAATTTCGTCGATAAACCGGCTTTTGTCACAGAAATCCAGTTTGCCCCATTTGTAACGCTGACGCGCATAACTCAGGTAAGCATTTTCTTCGGCACGGGTGAGCGCCACATAGAACAGCCGGCGTTCCTCTTCAAAATCTTCCAGTGTTTTTTGCCCCATCTGGTTCGACGGGAAAAGATTTTCTTCGACACCGACAATAAACACGTTTTTAAATTCAAGGCCTTTGGCCGAGTGAATAGTCATCAGCGTCACACGGTCGTTGTCTTCGGGCTTTTCGTTATCCTGATCGGTGAGCAAAGCAACGTCTTCCATGTAATTGTTCAGCTTATTGGGCGTTCCTTCTTCACGGGCCGAAATAGAAAACTCCTGAATACCATTGAGCAGTTCCTGAATATTTTCGAACCGGCTGACACCTTCCGGGGTTTGTTCTTTATAAAGGTCTTTCATGATTTCTGAACCAGTCGCGATTTCAGTAGCCAATTCGAATGCATTATATGTTTCAAGTTTTTCCCTGAAAACCTCAATTAGCTGGGTAAATTCATTGATTTTTGCAGCAGTCCCTTTGTTGAATTCGCTCAGCAAAAGCGGAATATTGGTGGCAAATTCCCAGATACAGAGATTGTTTTGTACTGCAAACTGTTCGAGTTTGGTCAGGCTGGTTTGTCCGATTCCCCGGACCGGGTAATTGATAACCCGCTTAAATGCCTCATTGTCTTTCGGGTTAATGACTATCCTGAAATAGCTGAGCAAATCCTTGATCTCTTTACGCTGGTAAAATGACAGCCCGCCGTAGATTTTGTATGGAATATTCCGTTTTCGTAATGATTCTTCGAAGATACGCGACTGGGCATTGGTACGGTACAAAATGGCGTAATCCGAAAACTGGTAATGGTTGCGCATACGGGTGTCGGTAATTTCGTTGGCCACCAGGTAACCTTCCTCGTTATCTGTAATAGCGCTCATTACTTTAATTAATGCGCCTTTTTCTTTTTCTGAAAATACATTTTTCCGGATCTGTCGTTTGTTCTTGGCAATAATGCTGTTTGCCGCGTCCACTATGGTTTGTGTTGACCGGTAATTTTGTTCGAGCTTGAATACCTTGTGATTCGGATAATCGTTCTGGAAATTCAGGATGTTTTCGATTCGAGCCCCGCGAAACGAATAAATACTCTGGGCATCGTCGCCAACCACGCAGATGTTGTTGTGGTTTGCCGCCAGTTTTTTGATGATCATGTACTGGGAATGGTTCGTATCCTGGTACTCGTCAACCAGGATGTAATCGAAGATTCTCTGGTATTTTGCCAATATTTCAGGATGGTTCCTGAAAAGAGTATTGGTTTTCATGAGCAGGTCATCAAAATCCATTGCTCCGGCCAAAAAGCAGCGTTTGGAGTATTCTTTGTAAATAAGGCTGATCAATGGCATTTTTATGCTCTGATCGTATTCTTTTATTTCAGGCAAAGTGGCATAAACTTCCGAAGAAACCAGGTTGTTTTTTGCTGCTGAAATACGTGAAGACACAACTCCTGGTTTGTACATTTTGTCATCAAGGTTCATATCCTTGATGATACTTTTAATCAGACTTTTTGAATCGGCTGAATCGTAGATCGTGAAGTTGGAAGGATAGCCAAGTATTTCAGATTCGGTTCTTAATATGCGTGCAAATATCGAATGGAAAGTTCCCATCCACAAATATTTGGCTGTATTCTGGCCTACCATTGTTGCAATACGGTTTTTCATTTCACGTGCTGCCTTGTTGGTAAACGTCAGGGCCAAAATTGAACCTGGCCTGACTCCGTTTTTTAGTAAATGAGCAATGCGCATGGTTAATACACGCGTTTTTCCGGAACCTGCGCCTGCAATAATTAACGATGCCCCGTTGATATTTTCAACTGCAAGTCGCTGAGCTTCATTCAATCCTTCTAAATAATCCTGCACTGGTTTTCGATTCTAATTTGATCCCAAAAGTAAGACTGTTTTCATGTTTTTAAGGTCTGCAAAGTAAGTAGTTTTCAACAATATTTATATGGAGCACCTATCCTTTGCCGTTGACTTCAGTCAACGGACACAGATATAACGATTCAGAAAAATTCAGGAGTCGCAAAAGATAAATCAATTTTTAGCGTTAATATTGTGAACTGTTAAAGAAACTGAAGAATGAATGTATTTAAATTGCTTGGTGGACTATTATTTTTTGTTTGTGTTCTTATGGCTCCGGAGGCGGGATTTGCACAGATTACTTCGAATGCTGCTGCTGTTATTCCAACGGAATATTCAAGCGGAAGTCAGGATAACATCCATATTTTTTGCGGTGCAAAAGGTGAGAAAAACGCTTCGTTAAGAGCAGCTCTGCCAAGCGGAGAATCCGCAAATTTTGAATGGCAGAAATACAATGTTCAATCCGGAACGTTCGATTTTTTATCCAGCGAAGGGAATACGACTCCTACCATTTCCAATCTCGAAGATGGGTGCTACCGGGTAAAGATTACGACTACTTTAGGAGAAACAACTTCAACGGCCTGGGTTTTTAACAATTACATGGAAGCAACGGCCGAAATTCCGGAATCGGATTGTTATTCATTTACTTTAAAAGGTGCTTTCGAAACGCCACAATTAATATACACCGATTTAATTACCGGACAACCTAAGGAATTGGTAAAAGATATTCAGGTGAAATGGTCGGCAGATGGTGTTGTTGTAAGCCGGATAATTACTGCCAAAATATTTAATCCTCCAACGAAAAATACGGATTATACCATTGAAGTTACCGATCGGTTTAACTGTTTGGCCACGGCCGATGTTCAGTATATCTCAATTGTGACCAAAGCATCGTTTGAGTATCAGCCTGAAGATCAGGGTAAATATAATGATCCGAAAAAGCCAGAGGCGCCGTTGACCGTAACCTTTACCAATACTTCGGAAAATGGTGATGCTGACAAATATGAATGGTATTTTTTTAAAGATCTTCAGAAGATAAAAGACGAAGAAAAGGCTGGTACTTTTAAAGACAGTATTCAGGACATTATTTACAGCGTCAACCCGGTTTATACTTATGAATCAACCGGAAGATATATGGTAAAACTTGTTTCAAAAAAGGTTTCTGAGTTTTCTACATGCACGGATACTTTTTACATGAAAGATTATATTGTGATTGATTCATCGTTTATTGAGGCGCCAAACGTGTTTACTCCCGGGAATGGAGATGATGTAAACAATACTTTTGCGATTAAGTTTATTTCAATGAAATCGCTTAAAGTAACGATTTTTAACCGTTGGGGAAAAGTCCTTCATGTATGGGAAAACAACAATATCCCTGGATTTTCTAAAACTATTACTGAGTCGATTTGGGATGGCAAAGTTGGAGGAAAATATGCAAGCCCCGGAGTGTATTATTACGTGGTTGACGGAATTGGCCGTGACGGGAAGCGACGAAAAACCAGTGGATTTGTTCATCTGTTCAGGGGGAAGTAAAATATGAGCAATCGCATCAAAAACATCCTGAAAAATCTTTTTTTGATCATCAAAATCAGGAACCGGTTTTACCCATCAACTCAAATCAGCCAGCGACAGCTTTATCTTTATTATCAGGATTGTTTAAGAAATAAAAGCCTTCCTAAATTGAAAGATACCGGATTTCGGGTTTTCTCTCAGTTTGAAGAAGACGGCCTCTTACTTTTTATCTTTGCGGTGATTGGAATGTACAACAAAATATTTGTTGAAATCGGTTCTGATGACGGCATTAACAGCAACAGTGCGAACCTGATTTTCAATTTTGGCTGGCATGGACTGTTTATTGACGGAAACAGGAAAAGTATTGAAAGAGGGCGTAAATTTTATAGCAGACATCCTCATCCCTGGGCGTATCCGCCCAAATTCGCCTGCCAAATGGTCAAACGTGAAAATATCAACCAGATTATAAGTGATGCCGGTTTCTCCGGAGAAATCGGACTTTTATCCATCGATATTGACGGAAATGATTACTGGATTTGGGATGCGATTAACGTTATTCAACCACAGGTGGTAATTATCGAAACTCACAATGAATTTGGATTCGAAGACATTGTTGTACCGTATGACCCAAATTATTTTTACCCGGGAAAACATCCAATTTATCATGGTGCTTCGCCAATTGCTATGACCAAACTGGCGAAACAAAAAGGTTACCGGTTGGTGGGTGCAAATGAGCTTGGGTTCAATTTTATTTTTATCAGGAATGAAATAGCTGACGAGTTTATCCCTGAAGTCAGTGTTGAATCGGTATTGCAGCATCCTTCAGTTGCCGAAGGGATAACAAAGTTTCAGGAAATAAAAGATTGGAAGTACGAACGAAATAGGATATTATAGGAAATCGAAAATAAAAGAAAAACCCGGGATCACTTCACAGCAATCGCGGGTTTTCTTTTTAGATTTTGAAGAGATCAAATAGAATGGATCACTATTCTTCTTTTTCTTCAGCGGCATAGGCTTCCAAAAGCTCTTCCTGCACTTCCTGCGGCACCTTTTCGTAGTTGGCGAATTTCATATTGAAAACACCACGGCCACCGGTTAGCGAACTCAGTGAAGTAGAATATTTGTTCATTTCTTTCAGAGGAACACGGGCTGTGATTTTTTCATAACCTTTTTCGCTGCCCATTCCCATGATTAATGCGCGTCGGCCTTGCAGGTCGCTCATTACATCACCCATCCGGTCGCCCTGTACCCAAACATCGAGATCATATATTGGCTCCAGAATTTTCGCACCGGCGTTTTTAAATGCGATACTGAAAGCATTACGGCCAGCAAGACGGAAAGAGATTTCGTTTGAATCGACCGGGTGCATTTTACCGTCATAAACGTAAACACGAATATCACGGGCATACGAACCGGTAAGCGGACCTTCTTCCATTTTCTCCATAATACCTTTCATAATGGCCGGAAGGAAACGGGTATCAATCGAACCTCCGACAATACAATTGTGGAAAATCAATTTTCCGCCCCATGTTAACGGATATTCCTGCGTATCGCGAACTGAAATTTTCTGTTCCTTGCCGTTCATGATAAACATATTTTTAGGCTGGCTGCCTTCTTCAAAGGGTTCAATGATCATGTGAACTTCACCAAACTGACCGGATCCACCGGATTGTTTTTTGTGGCGGTAATCGCCCATCGCAGATTTGGTAATGGTTTCGCGGTATGGAATTTTCGGAGCTTTAAATTCTATGTCGATTTTATGAATGTGATCGAAGTACCATTTCAAGGTATTCAGGTGGTATTCCCCCTGTCCTTCAACGATCAGCTGTTTAAGTTCCTTGAAATAATTCACAATGTAGGTAGGATCTTCATCTTTCATCTTGTGAAGTACTTCACCCACTTTTTCATCATCGGTTTCAGATACAGCATTGACAGCCACCCTGAATTTAGGATCCGGGAATTTGATTGGGGCGAATTTCAGGTCCAATTCTTTATCGCAGAGTGTTTGATTGAATTTGGTATCTTTCAGTTTTACCGTACAGCCAATGTCCCCGGCAACCAGTTCAGTAACAGCGGTGCGGTTTTTCCCGGCCGTTACAAAAAGTTGCGAAATACGTTCTTTGCCATTGTTAAAAGTGTTATACAAATCTTTCCCTTCGGTTACTTTACCCGACATCACCTTGAAATAGGTGACTTCACCAACGTGAGGTTCTATTGCCGTTTTAAAGACGAATAAGGAAGTCGGAGAGGATTCGTTCAGCACAACCGGTTTTCCCTGAATAATTTCGCGCATGGGCACCTGCGAAGGAGCCGGGGCGATGTTGCAGACAAATTCGAGCAGGCGGCCAACACCCATGTTCTTCTTGGCCGAAACACAGAAAACAGGAAATAAATCACGTTTAGTCATTCCGATTCTTATTCCTTTGCGCATATCTTCTTCCGACAATTCGCCCTGTTCGAAGAACAATTCCATTAAGGTTTCTTCGTTTTCGGCGGCCATTTCAACCAACTCGTTATGCAAGGCATCGGCCCGTTCTTTCTCCGAAGCAGGGATATCAAGTATTTGAGGTTTTCCACCATCGGGCCCGTATTTATACATTTTCATCTTCAATACGTCAACAACGGAATTGAATCCGATACCTGTTTCAACTGGATACTGTACAACGGTTACTTTATTGCCGAACTTGCCCTTTAAATTTTCGACGTCCTGGTCATAATTAGCATTCTCGTTGTCCAGATGGTTCAATACAAAAATAAGTTTGTTATTTGAGGCTTCGGCATGGCGAAAGGCCGATTCTGTTCCGGCCCCAATCCCGGTTGAAGCATCAATTACCATCAAGGCAAGAGGAGCAACCTGGAGGGAAGCAACTACGCCACCGCAAAAATCGTCCATCCCGGGAGTATCCAGAATGTTGATTTTTTTGCCGTTGACTTCGGTATACATGAGCGATGAAAATACGGAATTACCATACTCCTGCTCGATCAGATGGTAGTCGGAAACAGTATTCTTGCTTCCAACATCACCTCTGCGGTTAATTACTCCACCCTCGAAAAGCATTGCTTCTGCAAGGGTGGTTTTCCCACTGCCAGCATTACCAATTAGTGTAATGTTGCGAATTTCTTCTGTTTTATAGACTTTCATATTTAGATAGTATTGATTTTTTACTCATTCATTATCAGCTTTCTGATGCTGTAATTTACAGAGACGACCAAAATTAGTAATAATTAGTTAACAATCAAGTTGCATCAGGTTAACATAGATTTGGCATACAGAGTCTTGTTTTGTTTCAGTCTTAAAGTTTAAGAGAATCAACGAATTGTGCTTTTTAAGGTTTATTAACTCATGGTTCTAATGGGTTGAAAACCAAATGGGTGAAGGATTAATATGTTTTTGAATATTTTTTTGATTTGTTTGAAAATGTCGATTGGCCTGATCTTTCAGTTCATTCTAAATGTAGTTAAACTAATGCCATGAGAAACAGTTTGATATAGAGTTATTGGATTTTAAAACAATTATGATCGGGAGAGGAATTAAAATTTGATTAAAATTGAAATCCGGAAGACAGAATATAAATAAGTCGTGACAAGCAAGATCGAATCTATTTTTATAATAATTGACGCCCGTAATTAGCAGATTCATATAAATCTGCTATTTTTGAGCAACATTGATTCAGGTATGCCAAAATTTCCCTTTTTTCAACAATACGATGCCATGGATTGCGGACCTTCCTGCCTTCGCATGATTGCTGCATTTTATGGGAAAACCTATTCACTCCAGAAACTTCGTGACCTTGCACATATTACCCGGGAAGGTGTTTCTTTACTTGGCTTGAGCGAAGCGGCCGAAACAATTGGTTTTCGTACCATTGGAGCGCGAATAACATTTGAACAATTAATTGAAGCTCCAAAACCATGTGTTGTTCATTGGGATCAGGATCATTTTGTGATAGTTTATAAATTCCGGAAGGGGAAAGTATATGTTTCCGATCCTGCATTCGGACTGGTTGAATATTCTGAGACTGAATTTAGAAAGCATTGGCTGGCAACCGTCCGTCAGGGTGAACAAAAAGGAATCTGTTTGCTTTTTGAGCCAACTCCGAAGTTTTTTGAATTGGAAGGAGAGGAAATCAACCGTGGCAATTTCAGGTTTTTACTTAAATATCTGAAACCTCACCGAAAACTGGTTATCCAGCTGGTACTAGGTTTTTTTGTTGGAAGTTTGATTCAACTTATTTTTCCTTTTCTAACACAAAGCATCGTTGATGTAGGTATCAATAACCAGGATATTAATTTTATTTATCTGGTTCTGGCTGCTCAGATGATGCTTTTCCTGAGCAGGATGACTGTTGATTTTATCCGGTCGTGGATTTTGCTTCACATCAGTACACGAATTAATATTAGTATCATCTCCGACTTCCTGATTAAACTGATGAAAATGCCGATTGGGTTTTTCGATACCAAAATGATTGGCGATTTGCTTCAGCGTATTGGCGATCATCGGCGCATCGAACGGTTTCTGACTTCACAATCGATTCAGGTCATATTTTCCGTATTTAATATTGTGATATTCAGTGTTGTGCTGGTTTTCTATAATGTGATTATTTTCCTGGTTTTCCTTTTTGGGTCAGCACTATATATAGTATGGGTATTTTTATTTCTCAGGAAACGGCGAGAACTCGATTTTAGACAATTCACACAACTGGCAGACAACCAAAGTAAGCTGATTCAGTTGATTAACGGAATGCAGGAAATAAAACTGAACAATTACGAAAGGCAAAAAAGGTGGGAGTGGGAGCGGATTCAGGCACGTTTGTTCAAAGTGAATATCAGTAATTTATCACTTCAGCAATATCAGCAGGCAGGTTCGGTATTCATCAACGAAACCAAAAATATAGTGATTACGGTCCTTGCTGCCACGGCTGTAGTTCACGGTAGTATGACCCTTGGTATGATGCTGGCGGTACAATATATAATAGGACAGATGAATAGCCCGCTTGACCAGATGATCGAATTTATGCAGGTTTCGCAGGATGCAAAAATCAGTTTGGAGCGATTAAGTGAGATTCATAACAATAAAGATGAAGATGAGGATCAGGAAGGGAAATTGTCTCAGTTACCAATCAAGGCTGATATACAAATTTCAGATTTGATTTTTCAATACGAAGGGCCTCATTCACCCAAAGTTCTTAACAACATCAATTTGGTTATTCCTCAAGGTAAGGTTACTGCAGTTGTTGGCACGAGCGGGAGCGGTAAGACAACCATGGTAAAACTCTTATTGGGATTCTATCCTCCGGTTTTAGGAACAATAAAAGTTGGCGATTCCGATTTATCTGCCTTTCAGCAGCATTGGTGGCGTGCTAAATGCGGGGCTGTGATGCAGGATGGTTTTATCTTTTCGGATACCATTGCCAGTAATATTACAGTTGGCGTTGAGGAACCCGACATCGAAAGATTGGGCTATGCCGTGCGGATGGCAAATATTCAGGAGTTTATTGAAACTTTGCCTTTAAACTACAACACCAAGATAGGTGCTGAAGGAGTTGGACTAAGTCAGGGTCAAAAACAACGAATATTAATAGCCCGGGCCATTTATAAAAATCCCGATTTTTTATTTTTCGATGAAGCCACCAATGCGTTGGATGCTAATAATGAAAAAGTTATACTGGAAAATCTGGATGAATTTTTTGCAGGAAAAACTGTTGTTGTTGTTGCGCACCGTTTAAGCACAGTCAAAAATGCCCATCAGATTGTTGTTATTGAAAAAGGAAGTATTGTTGAAATAGGCAATCACGAAGAATTGACCAGAAAAAAAGGCGCATATTACCAGTTGGTGAAGAACCAGCTTGAGCTGGGGAATTAAAGGTGTGATGCGTGTTACGAGTTACTTGTTTCTTTTTCGCAACTCGCAACCCGCAACCTTTTGGAATGCTGTTAATTGGTGAAAACCTGAATAGGATTAAAAATGGAGAAAAATTTTGAACAAAAGGAAATAGAACTTCGTAGCGAGGAATTCCAGGAGATTGTGAAGCAATCGCCGCGATGGATGATTCGTTCAGGTATTTCGCTTATTTTCGGGTTGTTGATCCTGTTAATTGTCGGCAGCTACTTTTTCAGGTACCCGGATGTGATCAAGACCAATATAGTTGTATATTCCGAAAATCAACTTTCAAAAGGAGATTCGCTATCTGCTTCGGACCTGCAAAAAGTTTTCGGAAAAGAAACACAAATTGCAGGAAGGATAATGTTGCCGCTTAAAGAGGCAAGAAAAGTTGCAGTTGGACAAAAAATTAACATTCGGCTCGAAGACTATCCATATATGGAATATGGTTATCTAAAAGGCAGTGTTAAAAGCATTTCTCAAATTCTCAATAATAGAAACTATATTGTTGAAGTTGAAATGCCTCAGAATATGACTACGAATTACAATGTTCCGCTAAAGTTTAGTCAGGGAATGAAAGGGTCGGCCGAAATAATAACTGAAGATTTAAGGCTCATCCAACGATTCGTTAATCCTGTAAAATCTCTTCTGAAGCACCGCATTTCCCATCCGGAGTAAGCTTCACCTTAAGCCATTACATTAGCTGCGTTAAGTTTATTCAAAAAAAGATCATTTATTTTTAATGTTTTATTGGGTTTTCTGATGGCAATTTGTACTTTTGCGAGCCGTTTTTATGAGAGTACTCTAGAAAACGGATTGTAAAGTGTTGGAATTGTGGAAAATTGCGATACCTTTGCAGACCAAATTTTTGCGTAGTAATATTAAAATTAAGAGTAGCTATATGCCAACGATTCAGCAGTTAGTTAGAAAAGGTAGACAGAGTAATGCAGAGAAGAGCAAATCTCCGGCATTGGATTCTTGCCCGCAGAGAAGAGGAGTATGTGTTCGTGTTTACACCACAACTCCTAAAAAACCAAACTCAGCTATGCGTAAAGTAGCCAGGGTTCGTTTAACAAATGGCAAGGAAGTAAACGCTTACATTCCGGGAGAAGGTCATAATCTCCAGGAACATTCAATTGTATTGGTGCGCGGTGGTAGGGTAAAAGACCTTCCTGGAGTTCGTTACCATTTAATTCGTGGTGCTTTGGATACCGCTGGTGTTGAAGGTCGTACTCAGAGACGGTCGAAATACGGTACCAAAAGACCTAAAGTGAAAAAATAATATTTCACTGATTTATTTATTTAATTGACGTTCTAGCTTAGTGGTTTGAGTTGAGTAAAGAGGCCAGCGAGCCGATTGAAGCATACAAATTACAGCTAATTTAAGTAACACTTAAGCATTACATAATGAGAAAATCGAAACCAAAGAAGAGGATCATTCTGCCCGATCCAAAGTTCAACGACATTCTGGTTACCCGTTTCGTCAACGATTTGATGTATGACGGAAAGAAATCTATCGCTTATCAAATTTTCTACGACGCGATGGATATCGTTGGAACAAAAATGAAGGACTCCGAAGTTAGTCCGGTAGATGTGTTTAAAAAAGCACTCGAAAAAATTACCCCTCATGTTGAAGTAAAGAGCAGACGAGTTGGTGGAGCTACATTCCAGGTTCCTATGGAAATCCGCCCTGAAAGAAAAACTTCAATCTCAGTAAAAAATTTAATTCTATATTCCCGCAAGCGTTCAGGCCGTTCAATGGCTGAAAAGCTAGCTGGTGAGATCGTTGCAGCCTATAACGAAGAAGGCGGAGCTTTCAAAAAGAAAGAAGATACCCACCGTATGGCTGAAGCAAACCGCGCATTTGCACACTTCCGTTTTTAGTATTTAAGATTGAAGAATAATAGCGCATTAGTTAAAGGATAGATTATTGTAAAAAATGGCAAAAGACTTAAATTATACCAGAAATATAGGCATCATGGCTCACATTGATGCCGGCAAAACGACCACCTCGGAGCGAATCCTGTATTACACAGGGATCACTCACCGAATTGGCGAGGTTCACGATGGAGCTGCCACAATGGACTGGATGGAGCAAGAACAGGAACGTGGTATTACGATTACTTCGGCGGCTACAACCACATTCTGGAAATATTTAGATATAGAACATAAAATTAATATCATTGATACTCCCGGGCACGTTGACTTTACTGTTGAAGTAGAGCGATCGTTGCGGGTTCTTGATGGTGCTGTTGCACTTTTTTGTGCAGTAGGAGGAGTTGAAGCTCAGTCGGAAACCGTTTGGCGCCAGGCTGAAAAATATGGTGTCCCCCGTATCGGGTTCGTGAATAAAATGGACCGCTCGGGTGCTGATTTTTATAATGTACTTTCTGAAGTAAGAGAAAAATTGGGTGCGAATCCGGTTCCAATTACTATTCCGATTGGTGCAGAAGAGAAATTTGAAGGAATGGTTGACTTAATTGAAATGAAAGCCATTCGATGGAGAGATGACGCAACTTTAGGAACAACCTATTATATGGAAGAAATTCCAACTGATATGGTTGTAATATCAAACGAATACCGTGCAAAACTAGTTGAGGCTGTTGCTGAATTTGACGATGAACTTTTGGAAAAATTCTTCGAAGATCCGGAATCAATTACAGTTGATCAAATGTTGACAGTAATCCGTAAAGCTACAATCAGTGGTGCTATTATACCAATGATGTGCGGATCGGCATTTAAAAACAAAGGTGTTCAGCGTTTGCTTGATGCAGTTTGTTCATTCCTTCCAAGCCCGCTTGACAAAGGCAATATAACTGGTGTTGAATATGATGATTCAGACGTTGAAATCATTCGTCACGCCAACGTAAACGAACCTCTGGCTGCACTGGCATTTAAAATTGCTACCGATCCTTATGTTGGTCGCTTGTGCTTCATTCGTGTTTATTCAGGAAAAATTACTGCGGGAGATTCGGTCTTTAATTCCAGAACCGGGAAAAAGGAACGTATTTCACGTATATACCAGATGCACTCCAATAAGCAAAATCCGATTGATGTAATTGAAGCAGGTGATATTTGTGCTGCTGTAGGATTTAAAGATATCCGTACGGGCGATACATTATCTGATTTGGATCATCCGGTAGTACTTGAAAGTATGGATTTCCCTGAACCAGTTATCGGAATCGCCATTGAGCCTAAAACTCAAAAAGATCTGGATAAATTAAACCAGGGTTTATACAAGCTTGCTGAAGAAGATCCAACATTTAAAGTGAATACCGATCCTGATTCCGGTCAGACGATTATTCGCGGAATGGGTGAGCTTCATCTCGAAATTATTGTTGACCGTTTAAAGCGTGAATTCAAAGTAGAATGTAACCAGGGAGCTCCCCAGGTTGCATACAAAGAATGTATCACCAAAATGGTTGAACTTCGTGAAGTGTTCAAAAAACAATCCGGTGGTCGTGGTAAATTTGCTGACATCAGCGTTCGTGTTGAACCTGCTGACGAGGGTAAAGTCGGACTTCAGTTTGTCGATGCTGTAAAAGGCGGAAACATTCCACGTGAATATATTCCATCGGTACAAAAAGGTTTCGAATCAGCTTTGGTAAACGGTCCATTGGCAGGGTTTAATGTTGATAGTCTGAAAGTTACCTTGCTAGACGGTAGTTTCCACGCGGTTGACTCCGATCAGCTTTCGTTTGAAATCTGCGCACGTCAGGCATTCAAAAATGCTGCCGGGAAAGCAGGTCCAAGACTTCTTGAACCAATTATGAAATGCGAAATTGTTACTCCTGAAGAATACATGGGTGACATCATCGGTGACCTGAACCGTCGTCGAGGGCAAATCGAAGGTATGGAAGAGAAATCCGGAGCACGTGTAATCAGGGCAATGGTTCCGCTTTCCGAATTATTCGGATATGTAACTGTGCTTAGGACTTTATCATCAGGTCGGGCAACTTCCTCAATGGAATTTTCAAAATACGTTGAGTTGCCTAAACTGCTTGCAGTAAAAGTTCTTGAGGACCTTAAAGGAAGAGTAGACTTATTATAATTATAAACTGTATTATTATATCTCACTATGAGTCAAAAGATCAGAATTAAGCTGAAATCGTATGATCACAACTTAGTTGACAAGTCGGCTGAAAAGATCGTAAAAACAGTTAAATCTACCGGTGCAATAGTAAGTGGACCTATTCCTCTTCCTACTCACAAACGTATTTTTACTGTATTGCGCTCAACCTTTGTGAACAAAAAATCAAGGGAACAATTCGAGCTGTCTTCATACAAACGTTTGATCGACATTTACAGTTCAACAGCAAAAACCATTGACGCCTTAATGAAGCTTGAATTACCAAGTGGCGTTGAAGTAGAAATTAAAGTTTGATAACCTGTAAAAAACAAAAAAATGGCAGGATTAATCGGTAAAAAAA